>Ga0209848_1000313_pt1 | contig 22725 bp, 22 predicted proteins | sample OrgsoiDNA_201062_FD_185810 | JGI IMG/M metagenome (GOLD analysis project Ga0209848, IMG submission 185810) | Permafrost soil microbial communities from the Arctic, to analyse light accelerated degradation of dissolved organic matter (DOM) -... | ecosystem: Environmental > Terrestrial > Soil >...
GGCACCAGCAGCGCGGCGCGCCAGCCCAGGGCGTTGTCGACGCCGAGCATGATCATGGCGGCCATCAGCAAGGGCATCAGCGCCTGCGCCGCGCCGCCGCCGGCGTTGCCCCATCCCGCGGCGGCCGCGTTGGCGGTGCCGACCACTTTGGGCGCGAACATCACCGACGTGTGGTATTGCGTGATGACGAAGCTGGCGCCGGCCGCGCCGATGCCGAGCCGGAAAATCAAAAAGCTTTCGTAGCTGTGCGCGAAGGCCACGCCGATGACGGGAATCGCGCCGATCAGCAGCAGGCCGGTGTAGGTTTTGCGCGGGCCGAAGGTGTCGCACAACGGGCCGACCAGCAGCCGCACGAGGATGGTGATGGCGACGGCGGCGATGTTGATGTTGGCGATCTGCGCCACGCTCAGATGGAATTCGCCTTTGATGACGGGCATCAGCGGCGCGCAGGCGAACCAGGCGAAGAAGCAGACGAAGAACGCCATCCAGGTCAGGTGGAACGCGCGCATCTGCGGCGTCGATATCGAGAAGAGCTTGATGCTGTCAGCTTTATTGGCCATTTTTTACCCCCGGTTCAGAAACGAAAAAGCGTCCGCGCGGCAGGGTTGAAAAACCGAGCCGGGCGGACGCCGTTGTCCTGTGCCGGTCCGTCGTTGGACCAGCACATTAGGGGGGATCGCCATTGATCCCTTGCTGCTTCTATTGCAAGAGTTGTGCCAGTGCCGCCGACGCGGCGCTGCAGAGGGAGCAGCCCTGCGCCGAGCCGCCACGCGGGGCGTGCCGGCGGCATGCGCGCCATGTTGCGGTGCACGATTGCACGCTGGCGGTGCGCCCGGTCCGCACCAAAGCGCCGCACGCGGCGCGGGTCGTGCCGGCGGCGTGCGCGCCATGTTGCGGTGCGCGATTGCACGCTGACGGTGCGCCCGGTCCGCACCAAAGCGCCGCACGCGGCCGATGACTGCCGCGTTTCGCCTTTAGCTACGGGCGATATCGGATCTCGAACGAGGCCGCGTAGGCGACAGGGTCGCGACCGTCCCACACCATGCCGTCCATCAGCGTCGAGGTGCGCAGCATGCTGGCCGGGACGCCGGTGCCGCTCATCTCGGCCGCCTGGCGATACAGGCCGACCTGATTGACCCTGGTGGCCACGGTCAGATAATCGGGATCGGTCTTCAGCAAACCCCAGCGGCGCTGCTGCGTCATGAACCACATCGCGTCCGACAGATAGGGGAAGTTGACGGCGCCGCCATCATAAAATTTGAGGCAGTGGGCATCGTCCCATTCCTTGCCCAGGCCATCCTGATAATGTTGCAGGCTGCGCGGCGCGATCACCTCCCGCCCCGTGTTGAGGTAGGGCGCCGCCGCGAGGATCTCGGCGGCGGCCAGCTTGTTGGCCGGCGACGCGGCTATCCAGCGGCTGGCGTCGAGCACGGCGGCGACCAGCGCGCGACAGGTGTTCGGGTGATGGCGGACGAAATCGGCCGACGCGCCCAGCACCTTTTCCGGGTGGTCGGGCCAGATCTGCTGCGTGGTGGCGGCCGTGACGCCGACGCCGTCGGCCACGGCGCGCTGGCCCCACGGCTCGCCGACGCAGAAGCCATCCATCTGGCCCTCGCTCATGCTGGCCACCATCTGCGACGGCGGCACCGTGATGACGCGCGCCTCGCGCAGCGGGTCGACGCCGTGCGCGGCCAGCCAGTAGTACAACCACATCGCGTGGGTGCCGGTCGGGAAGGTCTGGGCGAAAGTGTAGCCGCGCGGTTCGGCCTTCATCAGCGCGGCCAGCGAGGCGCCGTCGGTGGCGCCCTGCTCGGCCAGACGCTTCGACAACGTGATGGCCTGGCCGTTCTGGTTCAGGCCCATCAGCACCGCCATGTCCTTCTGCTGGCCGCCGATGCCCAGCTGCGCGCCGTAGATCAGGCCATACAGCACATGGGCCGCATCGAGTTCGCCGTTGACCAGTTTGTCGCGCACGGCGGCCCACGACGACTCCCGGCGCAGCACGATCTTGATGCCGTATTTTTCGTCGAAGCCGAGCAGCGACGCCAGCACCACCGAGGCGCAATCGGTCAAGGGATTGAAGCCGACCTTGACGCTGTCCTTTTCCGGCCGCGTCGTGATGTTCATGCCGGCACCTGCGCGGCCGGTTGCTGTGTGCTGCTCATGGCGGTCCTTTGGAGTCGGCCGTCTCGCGGCGGCCATAAAAAAAACGCCTTCGCCCGCGCCGCACTATCGCAGGAAAAGACGCCCTTGTCTTGTCGCGGTGCGGCCGCCGTTGGCCGCATCCGTGTTGATCGCTTGATTTGCAAGGAGCGTGCCACGCCCGCGCCGGGGCAAACCCTCGCTATGCCGGCCGATAAACGCACCATGCCTGTGCCGCGCACCATTGTGGGGGAGCGCTTCATCCCAGCAGGTCTTCCACGTCCAGCAGGCGCTGGGCGATCTCGGACAGCTTCATATTCTTGTTCATGGCCATGCTGCGCAGCTTTTGATAGGCCACCTCCTCCGACATCTGGTGGCGCGCCATCAGCACGCCCTTGGCGCGCTCGACCACCTTGCGTTCGGCCAGTTTGAGTTTGGTGTCGGAGAGTTCGCTGCGCAGTTTCTGGTCCTGCCTGAAGCGCGCCAACGCCACGTTGAGCACCGGCTTGATGCGCTCGGCGTGCAGGCCGGCGACGATATAGGCCGACACGCCGGCCGCCATGGCCGCCTCCATGCTGCCGGTGTCCTCGCTCTCGGTGAACATGACGATGGGGCGGCGCTCGTCGCGCGTGGCGATGACGATGTGTTCGAGCACGTCGCGCGCGTCCGATTCGGCGTCGACGATGATCATGTCTGGTTGCAGCTTGGCGATCTGCTCGGGCAAGTGCATGTCGGCCGGCAGCGAGGCGACGATGTCGTAGCCCGCCTCGACCAGGCCGAGGTGCAGCGCATGCGCCCGCGCGGCCTGCGCGCGCAGCGCCGCGTCGTCCTCGTCGGCGGCACGGACGAGGTTGTGGACGACGATGATACGGAGTGTGCGCATGGCGGCGGTGCGGGTCGGAGACGTCATCTCAAGGCGGTGGTGTATTCATTCCCATGATACAAGCAAGAATCAAACCAATAAATTCGATCCTGCTATCCATCGCGCGGATAAGGCCCCCACCGCACCGCCGGGTATCAGCCCTGCTCGTCGGCGTACTGGCTCAGACGTTGGGCGTGGCGCGGCGCCAGCTCGTGAGCGGCGCTGACGGTCATCTCCAGGTCGTGCAGGTGGCCGTCCTTCAGGCCGTAGACCCAGCCGTGCACCGTGACGTTCTGGCCGCGATCCCACGCATCTTGCAGGATGGTGGTCTGGCAGACGTTGGCGACCTGCTCGACCACGTTGAGCTCGCACAGCCGTTCGGCGCGCTTGTTGCTCGGCAGGACGTCGCCGAGGTAGCGCTCGTGCTTCTGGTGCACGTCCTGCACGTGGCGCAGCCAGTTGTCGGCCAGGCCGATGCGGGTGCCTGTCATGGCCGCGTGCACGCCCTTGCAGCCGTAGTGGCCGACGATGATGACGTGCTTGACTTTCAGCACGTCGACGGCGAACTGCAGCACCGACAGGCAGTTCAGGTCCGAATGGACGACGACGTTGGCGATGTTGCGGTGGACGAAGACGTCGCCCGGCGCCAGTCCCAGCAGCTCATTGGCCGGCACGCGGCTGTCGGAACAGCCTATCCACAGGTATTCCGGCGACGCCTGCTGCGCCAGCCGGTTGAAGAAGTCGGGGTCGCGCTCGACTTGCGAGTCGGCCCAGACGCGGTTGTTGTTCAACAGATGCTGCAGCGATGCCGCGCTCTGGTCCTTCTTTGCTTCGCTCATGGTAGTCCTCTCTACATAAGAAGACCGCCAGCCCGGCCTTGAAAGGCCGGACGGCGGTCTGTAGTCCGGTGGACGCGAGCCGCGTCCACCGGGATGCCTCGGCGATTTTACACGCCGACGATGACAGCTATCTTACTCGAAGAAGTCCTTGACCTTGTCTTTCCAGGTCTTGCTCTGCGGGCTGTGCTTGGCGCCGCCTTCGGTGGTCAGGCGTTCGAAGTCGCGCAGCATGTCCTTCTGCTTCTCGGTCAGCTTGACCGGCGTCTCGACGGCGACGTGGCAGAACAGATCGCCCGCGTAGCCGGAACGCACGCCCTTGATGCCCTTGCCCTTCAAGCGGAAGGTCTTGCCCGACTGCGTGCCCTCGGGTATCGTGAACGACACCTTGCCGGACAGCGTAGGCACTTCGATTTCACCGCCCAGGGCCGCCTTGCTGAACGAGATCGGCATTTCGCAATGCAGGTCGTCGCCTTCGCGCTGGAACACGGCGTGCGGCTTGATGTGGATTTCCACATACAAATCGCCCGACGGGCCGCCATTGGTACCCGGTTCGCCGTTGCCGGACGAGCGGATGCGCATGCCGTTGTCGATGCCGACCGGGATCTTCACTTCCAGCGTCTTGTTGCGCTTGATGCGACCGGCGCCGCCGCACGGTGCGCACGGATCGGTGATGATCTTGCCGGTGCCGTGGCATTTCGGGCAGGTCTGCTGGATGCTGAAGAAGCCCTGCTGCATGCGCACCTGGCCGTGGCCGCCGCAGGTCGAGCAGGTGCTCGGCGCGGTGCCCGGCTTGGCGCCGGAGCCGTGGCAGGTGTCGCACTTGTCCCAGGACGGCACGCGGATGGTCGTGTCGAAGCCGTGGGCGGCCTGCTCCAGCGTGATTTCCAGGTTGTAGCGCAGGTCGGCGCCGCGATACACCTGCGGTCCGGCGTTGCGGCTGCGGCCGCCACCGAAGATGTCGCCGAAGATGTCGCCGAAGGCGTCGCCGAAACCGCCGGCACCGCCGCCGAAGCCGCCTCCGCCGCCACCCATGTTCGGATCGACGCCGGCGTGACCGTAACGGTCATAGGCCTCGCGCTTTTCCGGATTGGTCAGCATCTCGTACGCTTCTTTGACTTCCTTGAATTTTTCTTCCGACTCTTTGCTGTCCGGATTGCGGTCCGGATGGTACTTCATCGCCAGTTTGCGATAAGACTTCTTGATCTCGTCTTCCGACGCATTTTTTGCGACACCAAGTGTCTCGTAGAAATCACGCTTTGCCATGTTGTCGGCACCTTGCTGTATTGATACTGATGTACTGATTATGCGAAAAAGCCGAGCCGGCTGCCGGGGGGACGGCGACTCGGCCCGGCGGAGTCCCTGCGGTCAAACCGCAGCGATCGCGCTTGAAGAACAGCGCGATCGCAGACTACTTGCCTTGCTGGAAGACGGCAATTACTTGCTGTCTTTGACTTCCTTGAAGTCGGCATCGACCACGTCGTCCTGCTGCTTGGGCGCTTCCTGCGCGCCTTGCGGCTGGCCTTCGCCCGCGCCGCCGGCGGCTTGCTGCGCCTGCGCGTCGGCGTACATCTTCTCGCCCAGCTTCTGCGACGCGCTCGACAGCGATGCCACTTTGGCGTCGATTTCAGCCTTGTCGCCGGCTTTGATCGAGCCTTCGAGGTCGGTGATGGCCGCTTCGATCTTCTCTTTCTCGCCCGCTTCCAGCTTGTCGCCGTATTCGGTCAGCGACTTGCGGGTCGAGTGGACCAGCGCGTCGGCCTGGTTGCGCGACTCGGCCAGCTCTTTGACTTTCTTGTCTTCTTCGGCGTTGACTTCGGCGTCTTTCACCATCTTCTGGATTTCCGCCTCGGTCAGGCCGGAGTTGGCCTTGATCGTGATCTTGTTTTCCTTGCCGGTGGCCTTGTCTTTCGCGCCGACGTGCAGGATGCCGTTGGCGTCGATGTCGAAGGTCACTTCAATCTGCGGCGTGCCGCGCGATGCCGGCGGGATGCCTTCCAGATTGAATTCGCCCAGGCCCTTGTTGCCGGCGGCGATTTCGCGCTCACCCTGGAAGACCTTGATGGTCACCGCAGGCTGGTTGTCGTCGGCGGTCGAGAACACTTGCGAGAACTTGGTCGGGATGGTCGTGTTTTTGTGGATCATCTTGGTCATCACGCCACCCAGGGTTTCGATACCCAGCGACAGCGGCGTCACGTCCAGCAGCAGCAAATCCTTGCGCTCGCCCGACAGCACGGAACCCTGGATCGCGGCGCCGACGGCGACGGCTTCATCCGGATTGACGTCCTTGCGCGGCTCTTTGCCGAAGAACTCCTTGACCTTTTCTTGCACTTTAGGCATACGGGTCATACCGCCGACCAGGATGATGTCGTCGATGTCGGAGACTTTCACGCCGGCATCCTTGATCGCCATTTTGCATGGCTCCATGGTGGCGTTGATCAGTTCCTCGACCAGCGATTCCAGCTTGGCGCGGGTCATCTTCAGCGTCAGGTGGACCGGCGCGCCGTTGGCCATGGCGATGTAGGGCTCGTTGATCTCGGTCTGCTGCGACGACGACAGTTCGATCTTGGCGCGCTCGGCCGAAGCCTTGATGCGCTGCAGGGCGATCGGATCTTTCTTCAGGTCCAGGCCGTTGATCTTCTTGAACTCTTCGATGATGTAATCGATGATGCGCTGGTCGAAGTCTTCGCCGCCCAGGAAGGTGTCGCCGTTGGTCGACAGCACTTCGAATTGTTTTTCGCCATCGACGTCGGCGATTTCAATGATGGACACGTCGAAGGTACCGCCGCCCAAGTCATACACGGCGATCTTGCGGTCGCCCTTTTCGGTCTTGTCCAGGCCGAAAGCCAGCGCGGCCGCGGTCGGCTCGTTGATGATGCGCTTGACGTCCAGACCGGCGATACGGCCGGCGTCCTTGGTGGCTTGACGCTGCGAGTCGTTGAAGTAAGCCGGCACGGTGATGACCGCTTCGGTGACTTCTTCACCGAGGTAGTCTTCGGCGGTTTTTTTCATTTTGCGCAGCACTTCGGCCGAAATTTGCGGTGGCGCCAGTTTTTTGTCGCGCACGCCGATCCATGCGTCGCCGTTGTCGGCTTTCATGATCGAGTAAGGCATCAGGCCGATGTCCTTCTGCACTTCTTTTTCGTCGAACTTGCGGCCGATCAAACGTTTGACGGCGAACAGCGTGTTCTTCGGATTGGTGACGGCCTGGCGTTTCGCCGGCGCGCCGACGAGGATTTCGCCATCTTCTTGGTAAGCAATGATCGAGGGCGTCGTACGCGCGCCTTCGGCGTTTTCGATTACCTTTGGCTGACCATTTTCCATGATGGAAACGCAGGAATTTGTCGTTCCCAGATCGATACCGATAATTCTACCCATGATATTTCTTCCTTTTTGCTTAAGTTCAGATGGTACTAATATGTGGAAAAGCTGTATGTTTTCAAGTGCTTAGCTATAAATAAAATTCGGAAAGCTGAATTTATTTTGCCTGCGCCGCCGTCACGATCGCCGGGCGCAGCAAGCGGTCCGCGATCATATAGCCTTTTTGCAGTACGGAAACAACCGTGTTGGCTTCCTGCTCGGCCGGCACCACGGCCACGGCCTGGTGCTTGTTCGGGTCGAGCTTGTCGCCCTGGGCCGGCAAAATTTCCAGCAAGCGGTTTTTCTCGAACGCGGAAGAGAGTTGCTTCAAGGTCATCTCGACGCCCTCTTTGAGCGACTCGACCGACGGTGTTTCAACCTTCAGCGCCATTTCCAGGCTGTCCTTGACCGGCACCATGGCCTCGGCGAAGCTCTCGACGGCGAATTTATGCGCCTTGGCCACGTCTTCCTGGGCGCGGCGGCGGATGTTTTCGCCATCGGCCTTGGCGCGCATGAAGGCGTCATGCATCTCGGCCAGGCGCGCTTCGGTGTCGGCCAGCTGCTGTTCCAGACTGGACTGATCGGGCGCCGTGGCGGAAACCGCCGGCTCAGCCTCTGGATTCGGTACCGCTGAATTTTCCTGATCTTGCATCTGAGAGACTCCTACTATCGTATTGTTAGACATTACTAATCGACCGCACTGGCCACACATGGGGCGATCCCCTACCATTTCAAGGGGTATTCCACTTGTCATTTCAACAGCCAGCGCCGGCCCCTCTGCGGCCCCGTCTTATGTAACAAAAGTTACAAAAATATGGCGCGCACCTCACCACAGAGAGATTCATTTTTAGCATCGGACCGACTAAGATGAAACATAAGCGGTCGGACTGGCTGCTGTTCGGGGAGCATCATCATGAAGTTGCCACTGATCACCGCATCCGTCGTCGCCTATTTACTGCTGGCAACCGCCTGGATCTGCTATACGGAATTGATGCCGGACTGAACCCCAGGGAACTTCCCAGCCGGCTATTTTAACAGGCTGGCACTCACCGACGCCAAGTGCTGATTGTTGGCGAATAGATACATTCCTGCGAATTTGTCTCTTTTTAAAGCGATACAGCCGCGCTATGCGCGACCGCCGCGCGTTTTCACGCGGCCGCCGACGGCTACTGCGCCGCGCCCGCCGTCAAGGCGGCGGCGCGGCCGGTCTCGGCGTCTTTCTTGACGCCGTCGCGCTGGGCCGGTGTCATCATCGTCGGCCAGCCTATCATGTGCTGCTCGGCGATTTCGGCCAGGCCGGCGATCCAGCGCGGGCTCTCGTTCAGGCAGGCGATGTAGTGGAACTCGCGGCCGCCGGCGGCCTCGAACAGGTGGCGCGCCTCGATCGAAATTTCTTCCAGCGTCTCCAGGCAGTCGCTGGTGAAGCCGGGGCAGATCACGTCGACGCGCTTGACGCCGTCGCGCGCCAGCTGTTGCAAGGTCGGCGCCGTGTATGGCTGCAGCCACTCGGCCTTGCCGAAACGCGACTGGAAGGTCACCACATATTGCTCCGGCGTCAACTTGAGCTTGGCCGCCAGCAGGCGCGCCGTCTTCAGGCACTCGCAGTGGTAGGGGTCGCCCAGCATCAGCGTGCGCTTCGGCACGCCGTGGAAACTCAGCACCAGCTTTTCCCCGCGACCGTGCGCCTCCCAATGCTCCAGCACCGAATGCCGCAAGGCGTCGATGTAGGCGTCGTGGTCGTGGTAGTTGCGCACGAAACGCAGCTCCGGCACGTTGCGCACCGAACCGTAGTGGTCGAACACGGCGTCGTAGATCGAGCCGGTGGTGGTGCCGGAATATTGCGGATAGGCGGGCAGCACGGCGATACGCCCGACGCCGTCGGCCTTCAGCTTGGCCAGCACCTCCGGCAGCGACGGCGAGCCGTAGCGCATCGCCATCGCCACGGTCACGTCGTTGTGGCCGCGCGCGCCGAGCGCGTCGAACAGCGCGTGGGCCTGCTGCTGCGTGTGCACTTTCAGCGGCGAGCCTTCGCGCGTCCAGATCGCCGCGTACTTCTTGGCCGACTGGCCGGAGCGGAACGGCAGGATGATCAGGTTGAGGATGAACCACCAGACCAGGCGCGGAATCTCCACCACGCGCGGATCGGACAGGAATTGCTTCAGGTAGCGCCGCACGGCCGCGCGCGTCGGCGCGTCGGGCGTGCCGAGATTGACCAGCACGACGGCGCTGCCGCCGACGGTGCCGTGGGTGTGGGGCGGTTCTTTTAAGAAGGACATGGGGGCCGATGCGAGCGTGGAAGGGTCAGCCTGCCATTATAGTGAAAGCGGCGCCGGAAAACGCCGCGCACCGCGCTTTTAACGCGGCCGCCGATCGCAGGCTGCCGCGCGGTGCCACGGCACAGGCCGCCGCAAGCGTTCCGGGCCAGGCCAGCGCCCCAGCGCTCACCGCTGCGCACGGCTGATTTAAGACGCCAGCAGCTCGCGCGCGTGCTTGCGCGTGGTGGCCGTGATCTCCAGCCCGCCCAGCATGCGCGCCACCTCCTCGACGCGCGCCTTGGCATCGAGCACATCGATGCGCGAGGCCGTCTTGCCGCTGGCCAGCGTGCTCTTGGCAACCTGGAAGTGCTGGCCGGCCTGGCTGGCCACCTGCGGCAAGTGCGTCACACACAGCACCTGGCGCTGCTGGCCCAGGCGCTTGAGCAGGCGTCCAACCACCTCGGCCACGCCGCCGCCGATGCCGCTGTCGACCTCGTCGAAGATCAAGGTCGGCGTCGTCGTCGCGTTCGACGTGATGACGGAGATGGCCAGCGCGATGCGCGCCAGCTCGCCGCCCGAGGCCACCTTGGCCAGCGGCCGCGGCGCCACGCCGGCATGGCCGGCGACGAGAAACTCGACCTGCTCCAGCCCGCTGCTGCCCGGCTCGCCCGCGTTCAGCGCGACCTCGAAACTGCCGCCCGTCATGTTCAGCTCCTGCATGGCGCGCGTGACCGCCTCGCCCAGCTGGCGGGCCGCGACGGCGCGCGTCGCCGACAACCGCAGCGCCACGTCCATATACGCCGCCTTCAATTTTTCTTCCTGCTTGCGCAAGCCGTCGATGTCGCTGGCGTCGGCCAGCTGCTGCAATTTGGCCGACAGCTTGGCGCACTCGTCGGGCAGCTCGTCCGGCGTGACGCGGAATTTGCGCGCCGCCGTGTGCATGACTTCCATGCGCGCGTCGAGCTGGCGCAGCCGCTCCGGGTCGAGCTCGACCCGGTCCAGATAATCGTTCAGCGCGTACACCGCCTCCTGCAACTGGATGCGGGCCGGCTCGATCAAATCGACGATGGCCTGCAAGCCGCTGTCGATGCCGGCCAGCTTGCCCAGTTTTAGATTGAGCGCCGTCAGCTGCGACAAAATCGGCTGCTCGTCCGATTCCGAAATCACCGCCAGCGCCTCCTGCGCGCCTTCGAGCAGGCTGGCGGCATGCGACAGGCGGCTGTGCTCGTTGGTGATCTCGCTCCACTCGCCCGGCTTGACGGCCAGCTTGTCGAGCTCGTTGACTTGCCATTCGAGACGCTCGCGCTCGTACAACACATTGGCCGCGTTGGTCTCGAATTCCTCGCGCTGCCTGGCCAGCGCGCGCCACGCTTTATAGCTGGCGGCGACGGCTTTCGCGTCGGCCGCCGCGCCGGCATCCTTGCTGGCGGCCTGGTTGTCGAGCAGCGCGCGCTGCGCCTCGCTCTTGAGCAGCGACTGGTGCGCGTGCTGGCCGTGGATGTCGACCAGCATGTCGCCGATCTCGCGCAGCTGCGCCGCCGTGGCCGCGATGCCGTTGATGTAGGCCTTGGAGCGGCCGGCGTTGTCGATCACGCGGCGCAGCAGCGCGCCGCCCTCGTCGGCCGCGAACTCGTTGGCGGCCAGCCAGGCGCGGGCCGGTTCGGTGACGGCGAAGTCGGCCGTGATGTCGGCCTTGGCCGCGCCCTCGCGCACCACGCTGGCGTCGCCGCGGCCGCCCAGCGCCAGCGTCAGCGCATCGATCAGGATGGACTTGCCGGCGCCGGTCTCGCCGGTGAACACGCTGAAGCCGGCGGAAAATTCCAGTTCTATCGTATCGACAATAACAAAATCACGGATGGACAGTGTACGCAGCATGAGTGGTGGCGGTGGTGGATGAACGGAAGTTAGGCCAGCTTGCCTTCGCCCGAAGGGTACTCGTTCCAGTGCAGCTTTTCGCGCAAGGTGTTGTAGTAGCTCCAGCCTTCGGGATGCAGGAAAGTGATGCTGTGCGGCGAGCGGCGGATGACGATGCGGTCCTGCGAGCACAGGCTGGCGAAGGTTTGCATGTCGAAGTTGACGCTGATGTCGCGCCCGCGCACGATTTCGATTTCAATGACGCTCGACTCCGGCAGCACGATGGGCCGGTTCGACAGCGCGTGCGGCGCGATCGGCACCAGCACCACGCCGCCCAGGCTGGGGTGCAGCAGCGGCCCGCCGGCCGACAGCGCGTAGGCGGTCGAGCCGGTCGGCGTCGAGATGATCAGCCCGTCCGAGCGCTGGTTGTACATGAAGTGGCCGTCGACGTCGACGCGCAGTTCGGCCATGCCGGAGCCGGCGCCGCGCGAGACCACGACATCGTTGACGGCCAGGCCGACGTGGATCACCTCGCCGTCGCGCAGCACCTGGCCTTCGAGCAGCGTGCGGCGCTCGGCCTTGTAGCTGCCGGCCAAAATCTTGGCCAGCACCGGCAACATGCCGTCGAGCGGGATGTCGGTCATGAAGCCGAGCCGGCCCTGGTTGATGCCGATCAGCGGCACGTCGTAGGGCGCCAGCTGGCGCGCGATGCCCAGCATGGTGCCGTCGCCGCCCATCACGATGGCCGCGTCCGCGTGGGCGCCGATCTCGGTGGCGCTCATCGCGCGGATGTCGGCCATGCCCAGATGCGCGGCCGTCGCCTCGTCGAACACGACGTTGTAACCCGCCCCCTGCAGGAAATCGACAACGCTGCGCACCGGCTGCTCGATGCCATCCGTGTTCTGGCGGATGACGAGCGCGATGGTTTGGTACAAGGCGTGCGTGGCGGGCATAAAAATCTCAGTCTCTGGGAGTAGCAACACGCAGCAGAGTAACCGATAATACGGTCCACGGCTACACGACCTTGCTACGCGCTCAGCGGATGCCGGGACGCCGGTCACACACGAGTTTCAATCACGGTTCAAATACAATTTCAGCTACAATTAATACTGTATATGCAAACAGTATAGTGCGCACGGGCGCAGACTGCAAGCATCAACTTACCATGGAGGCGGTGATGGCAAAAGTTCTGGGTGTGGGTGGTATCTTTTTCAAATCCAAGGATCCGAAGGCGCTGCTGGCGTGGTACCAGACGCACCTGGGCATGCCGGACGCGTCGCCCTACTTCGCCAAGCTGGTGCCGGCGTCCATGCCGGCCGGCGGCTGCACCGCGTTCACGCCGTTCAGCGCCGACACCGATTACTTCGCGCCGGCCCAGCGCGACTTCATGTTCAACCTGGTGGTCGATGACCTGGACGGCGCGCTACAGCAGGTCAGCGCCGCCGGCGCCACGCTGGTCGGCGAACCGCAAAGCTACGACTTCGGCCGCTTCGGCTGGTTCCTCGACCCCGACGGCAACAAGGTCGAGCTGTGGCAGCCGCCGGCCGCGTCGTGACGATCGTGACTATTCGGCGGTGAGCACGCCGGCCGTCACGGTCAGCATCAGCACCACCGCCATCGTCAACGCATAGGCGAACATCAGCAGCGACCAGCGCCAGAACGTGGCGTAGCGGCCCAGTCCGTAGACGCGCCGCATCGCCCAAGGCAGGTAGCCGATCAGCCACAGCCACAAGGCAAAGCTGAGCAGGCCGATGCGACAGACGTCCATGCAAATGAACATGGCGAAGGCGAAGGCATTGGTGTGCAGGGCGAACAGCAGGTGTTCGCCGTAGCGGTGGCCCTTGCCCAGGTAGAGCAGCTTCAGGTACAGCGCGAAGATCGGCATCAGGCAGAACATCGCCGTCGGCGCCCAGTGATAAAAGCCGTCGGTGACCACGCGGCTTTGCTGCCTGGCCGGCAGATTGTCGAAGTGGTCGAGCGCATCGGCCGCCGCCGGCCACGCCGGACGCAGCCAGGTCAGCTTGCTCGTGCCGAGGTGGATATTCTCATCATCGCCCTCGGCCAGCGTCTTGGGCGGCGCCGGCTCGCCGGACCGGGCCGCCGACGGCTGCGCTAGCTCTTGCACGGCCCGATGCGGGGAGGCGGCCGGCGGCTCGCCGCTCGGCAGGACGGCGCCGGTGAATTTCATGACCGCGAAAAACAGCACGCTCAAGGTCAGGTACAGCCGCAGCGGCTGCACGAAGCGCACGCGCCGTCCCGCCAGATATTCGGCCGTCAACGCGCCGGGACGGAACAGCAAGCGCCCCAGCGTGCCCAGCAGCTTGCCCTCCAGCGCCACATGGTGGCCGATGAACTCATGCAGGAACTCGCGCGCGCTGGGCCGGTGCAGCACCGTCTCCTGGCCGCAATGGTGGCAGTAATTGCCGTCGATGGCCGTGCCGCAGTTGAGGCAATGGGCCGGCGCGTGCTGCGGATGGTCGGCGGTCGGTTGTGGAGACACTCGGGTTCTTTCAGGCTGGGCGCGGCGAACGATGTTGGAATGGTAACCGACTTCATGTAAAAAATGCACCTCGACAAGAGACACTGTTGCATCGCAGCCCGGGTTCAATTGCGCGACGGCGGCCACGGCGAGCCGCTACCATGCGGACAGGCACACGACGCTCATTGAACAGGGGAACACCATGACCAGCAACAGCAAGGACCGCGAAGTCAGCCACACGAACAAGGTCGAAAACGACGGCGGCACGCGCCTGCCCAGCGACCGCGACCAATCGCCCGACGCCCAGCGCAACCAGCCGCGCAACGTCATGAAGCAGGCCGCCAGCGACATCGCGCACGGCCTGGTCGACACCGACCGGCACGACCAGCCCGGCGTCGAGGCCGTGCCCGATGCGACGCGCAGGCCGGGCCACGCCCATCCGCAGCCGGGCTCGAAGCGCGACTGAGCGACGGCCACGCGGGCGGCGCCGGTCCGTGTGCGCCAGCGCACGGAGTCGTGCACCACGACGGCGCATGATGACTCATCGCATATCTGACGAGGAGTCCATCATGAATATCAAACGCACAGGAACAGCGGTCTGGAGCGGCGGCCTGAAAGACGGCGCCGGCAAAATCTCCACCCAGAGCGGCGTGCTCGACAACGTGCAATATGGTTTCAACACGCGCTTCGAAAACGGCCCCGGCACCAATCCCGAGGAGCTGATCGGCGCCGCCCACGCCGGCTGCTTCACGATGGCGCTGTCGGCCCAGCTCGGCGAAGCGGGCATGAAGGCCAAGAGCCTGCAAACCACCGCCACCGTCACGCTCGACAAGGTCGACGACGGCTTCAGCATCAGCGAGGTGCACCTGAACCTGGTCGCCGTCATCCCCGGCGCCGACCAGGCGGCGTTCGAGGCGGCCGCGCTGAAAGCCAAAATCAACTGCCCGGTCTCCAAGCTGCTCAACACCCACGTCACGCTCGACGCGCGACTGGAAAACTAGGGCGGCCCGAACCGGACCGACACCGGCCCCGGCAAGGATGCGGCAAAGCGCTTAAAATCCTGTTTCCTTCACCTTACAACAGGAACCGCGATGCGACTATTGCACACCATGCTGCGGGTCGGCGACCTCCAGCGCTCGATCGACTTCTACACCAAGGTGCTCGGCATGACGCTGCTGCGCACCAGCGACAATCCCGAATACCAGTACACGCTGGCCTTCGTCGGCTACGGCTCCAATCCCGACCACGCCGAGCTGGAGCTGACCTACAACTACGGCCAGACCAGCTACGACATGGGCAACGCCTACGGCCACATCGCCATCTCGGCCGACGACATCTACACGGCCTGCGAAGCGGTGCGCGCCAACGGCGGCAACGTCACGCGTGAACCCGGCCCGGTCAAGGGCGGCAAGACGGTGATCGCCTTCGTCACCGACCCGGACGGCTACAAGATCGAGTTGATCGAGCGCCAGTTCGACGGTGCCGGCGGCGGGCTTTAATCGGGCTTGCGTCGGGCTTTCGTCGGGCTTTCGTCGGGCTTTCGTTTATATCGTTTATATCGTTTCACCAACCCCACGCGTCGACAACGGCCAGCCTTCGGGCTGCCCCATGCCGGATATGCATGACGCGTACTTTCAGGACCATCCGGCATGACCTCATTTAAAACCACCAAAGAAGAATTCCTCGCCCGATTCACGCCCCTGCTGCAAGAAGTCAAGGACCTGACTCCGGGCGCGGAAGCCGAACAATGGCTGAACACGCAATACGGCGTGGAAAGCGAGTTATACCAGGACCTGGCGCGCCTGATTAGGCTGGGCGTGCAGGAAGGCTGGGCGGCCGACACCGAAATCGCCGGTCCGCGCTACCGCCGCTCGCAATTGGCCGCGCCCAGCGCGGAGACCTTCTTCTTCGGCATCACGATCGTGCTGATGGACAGCACCGACAATACCCAGAACAATCCTCAAGACAGCTTCCGGGGCAACTATCACTCGCATCCGTATGGCGAGTTCAATCTGGCGATTCCGCTGACCGAAGGCGCGGCGCTGGCCGGCCCTAACGGCTGGCGTTACGGCGGCTGGACCGTGCCGGCCGCCGGCAGTCACCACCACCCTGAAGCCAAGGGCGGCGCGATGGTCTCGGTATCCTTCCTGCCTGCGGGACGCATCGCCTTCGACGTCAAACCACCGCAGCCCTGATGCGGATATAAACGATTTATACCGTTTATATTATTTATCCGCACCGGCCACCGTCAGCCCGAAACTGAAGCTGGCGCCACGGCCGGCGTCGGCCCGCAACACGATCTGGCTGTGATGCAGCTGCAGGATGCGGTGCACGATCAGCAGTCCGAGGCCGCCGCCGTCGCGCCGCTCGCCGGTCAGCGCGAACGGCCGGCGGAACAGCTTGTCCATCAGCTCCGGCGGCAGGCCCGGCCCCGTATCGCTGACGGTGATTTGCACGCTATCGGCCAGCCGCGCCACACTCACTTCGACGTTGCCGCCGGCCGGGGTGTGGCGGATCGCGTTGTCGAGCAAATTGGTCAGCACGCGTTCTATCATGCCCAGGTCCGCCGTCACCAGCGGCGCCGACGCCGACAGCTGCGCGCGCAATTCGACGCCCTTGTTCTCGGCCTGCAGCTCGAATTTCTGGAACACGTCCTGCAGCAAATCGCTGAACAAAAATTCCTCCATCGCCGGCTCGACGAAGCCGTGCTCCAGCCGCGCCAGTTCGAACAGCGTCTGCGCCAGCTTGCCCACCTTGCGGCTCTGCGCCAGCGCGATGCCGAGATAGCGCTGGCGTTCGGCCGCGTCCAGCGTGTCGTCCTTGGCCGACAGCGTTTCCAGATAACCGTGCAATGATCCCAGCGGCGTGCGCAGGTCGTGCGAGATATTCGCCACCAGTTCGCGCCGGTCGATATCGAGCTGCTTCAATTCCTGCCACTGCTCGCCGATGCGCCCGGCCATCTGGCTGAACGACGATTCCAGGATCGCGATCTCGTCGCGCTGGCCGCCGACCGGCGACTGCAATGCCGGCATGACGATAGGCTCGGCGCGCGTGTCGAAATGCTGCATGGTGACGGTCAGCCGGCGCAACGGCCGCGTGATCAGGCGGAACGCGATCAGGCCCGCCAGCAGGCCAAGCAAGGCCACCAGCGCCATCGACCACAAGGTCGTGCGCAGCACCGAGCTGACGACGCCGCGCGCGGCCAGCTGGTCGTGCGCCTCGCCTTGCAGCACCACGTAGATATAGCCGACATCGCGCCCGTTGGCGTGCAGCGCGGCGGCGCTGAACACCTTGCGGCGGCTGTCGCTGCGCGGATCGTCGCCGAGGATGGGCAGCATGCCGCCGTTCAGGAAGCGCAGCACCGGCGCCAGCTCCACCTTGCCGCGCTTCAGATGGCCGAGTGGCGCGGCGTGGCCGATGATGCGCCCCGCCGGATCGAGCAGATACACTTCGACGCTGGGATTGACCACCATCAGCTGGTCGAACAAGCGCCGCACGGCGTCCGGCTGCAAGCCCTCCTCGCCGGTCACCTGCGTGTCGAGCGCGATACTCTTGGCGAGGTCGCGCGACAGGCCCTGCACCACTTCCATTTCGTGCATGACGTTGGCGCGGATTTGCAGCCACGCCGACATGCCGCAGCAGGCCAGCAGCAAAATCGAAAACGCCAGCGACAGCCGCTGCGACAGCGTCAGCTTCAAGGCGCGGATTTTCACTTCGCTTCCACCGGCGATTCGGCGAAGCGATAGCCCTTGCCCCACACGGTCAGGATGCGCACCGGCTGCGCCGGATCGGCCTCGATCTTGGCGCGCAGGCGGTTGATGTGCGTGTTGACCGTGTGTTCATAACCGTCGTGCTGATAGCCCCAGACTTGATTGAGCAGGTCGAGCCGCGAAAATACCTTGCCCGGATGTTTGACGAAAAAATACAGCAGGTCGAATTCGCGCGGCGTCAGGTCCAGCGGCTTGCTGTCGGCGCTGGCCTGGCGCGTGACCGGGTCGAGCGCCACGCCGTGCAGCTCCAGCGCACCGCCTTCGCTACGCTGGTTCCTGGCCATCGCCGCCGCGCGCCGCAACAGCGCTTTCACGCGCGCCACCAGCTCCAGCACCGAGAACGGCTTGACCAGATAATCGTCGGCGCCCAGCTCCAGCCCGAGGATGCGGTGCACTTCGCTGGAGCGCGCGCTGGTGATGATGATCGGCGTATAAGTGGGCATGGCGCGCGCCTGGCGGCAGATTTCCAGGCCGTCGACGCCGGGCAGCATCAGGTCGAGGATCAGCGCGTCCCAGCCGCCGGCGCGCAGCTGCGCCAGGCCCTCGTTGCCGTCGGCGCAGTGCGTGACCTGATAGCCCTCGTCCTTCAGGTGCAGGCGCAGCAGGTCGGCGATGGGCATGTCGTCTTCGACGATCAGGATGCGTTTCGGTAGATCCATGTGAACCTAATCTGAAATCGGGGAATGAACCATTGTGCAGGATTGCGCCTTCGGAAAGTATCACATTTAATTTAACTTTACGTGAGGATTTGGCGAGGGCAATCGGGCCACAATGAGCCCATCGATTTTTAACGTCACACCGGATGGAGGCTGACATGCTAACGAGACGAGGCTTTTTGCTGGGCGCCGCCACACTGGCCGCCGGCGGCACGATGACCTGGCGCGCCTTGAGCGCGGCACCGATGGGCGCCTCCGCGCCGCTGGAAAAATTTGCAGTGGCGCACAGCGAGGACGAATGGCGCAAGCTGCTCACCGGCCCGCAGTTCGACGTGCTGCGCCGCGAAGGCACGGAGCGGCCCTACAGCAGCCCGCTCAACGACGAACACCGCGCCGGCAAATTCGCCTGCGCCGGCTGCGCGCTGCCGCTGTTCTCGTCGGCCACCAAGTTTGAAAGCCATACCGGCTGGCCGAGTTTCTGGAAGCCGCTGGATCACGCCGTCGGCGCCACCACCGACAGCACCTTCGGCATGCTGCGCACCGAAATCCACTGCCGCCGCTGCGGCGGCCATCTCGGCCACGTCTTCGACGACGGCCCGAAACCGACCGGCCTGCGCTATTGCATGAACGGCGCGGCGATGACGTTCACGCCCGGCGCGGCTTAACTCCTCTTCCAATAAAAATAAAGAGCTATCACCATGTTACTGATCATCCTGTCCTATCTCGGCGGCGCCCTCACCATCGTCAGCCCCTGCATTTTGCCGGTGCTGCCCTTTGTCTTCGCGCGCACCGGCCAGCCGTTCCGCCGCAGCGGCCTGCCGCTGCTGGCCGGGATGGCGCTGACGTTCGCGCTGGTGGCGACGCTGGCGGCGGTCGGTGGCGGCTGGGTGGTGCAGGCCAACCAGTACGGCCGCTGGGCCGCGATGGCGCTGATGGCCTTCTTCGGCCTGACGCTGCTGCTGCCGCACCTGGCCGACCGTCTGACCAAGCCGCTGGTGGCGCTGGGCGATCGTCTGTCGCGCAGCGCGCAGGATAGCGGTGAAGGCGGCAGTATCGCCTCCTCTTTCCTGCTGGGGATCGCGACCGGCCTGTTGTGGGCGCCGTGTGCCGGGCCGGTACTGGGCCTGGTGCTGACCGGCGCCGCGTTGAATGGCGCCAGCGCCAGCACCACCTTGCTGCTGTTGGCGTATGCGGCCGGCGCGGCGACGTCGCTGGCGGTGGCGCTGCTGATCGGCGGCAAAGTCTTCACGGCGATGAAACGCTCGCTCGGCGCCGGCGAATGGATACGCCGCGGCTTGGGCGGCGCGATGCTGCTCGGCGTCGCGGCCATCGCCATGGGCTGGGATACCGGCGTGCTGGCGCAGGTGTCGACGGTCGCCACCGGCGGCCTGGAAGAAAAACTGATCAACGCGCTGGCGCCGCGCCCCGATCACGGCGGCCCCATGATGGCGCAAAACGGTGGTGCGATGATGTCGCAAAATGCTGGCGCGATGTCGCAGAACGGCGGGGCGATGATGTCGCAGGACGCCGCGGCCATGTCGCAGAATGGCGGCGCGATGATGTCGCAAAATGCCGGCGCCATGTCGCGAAACGGCGGTGCGATGATGGCGATGCATGCCGCCGCGCCGGCCACCGAGACGCTGGGCGTCGAAGGCACGCTGCCGCCATTGACGGGCGCCGTCAAATGGCTCAACTCCCCCGAGCTGACGCCGGCCGCGCTGAAAGGCAAAGTGGTGCTGATCGACTTCTGGACCTACTCGTGCATCAACTGCCTGCGCAGCCTGCCCTACGTCGAGGCGTGGGCCAGGAAATACAAGGACCAGGGCCTGGTGGTGATCGGCGTGCACGCCCCCGAATTCGCCTTCGAGCGCGACATCGGCAACGTCGCCACCGCCGTGAAAAAACTGGGCATCACCTACCCGGTCGCCATCGACAACGACTACGCCATCTGGCGCGCGATGAACAACCAGTACTGGCCGGCGCACTACTTCATCGACGCGCAGGGCCGCGTGCGCGCCCACCACTTCGGCGAGGGCGAGTATGCGCATTCTGAGCAGATCATCCAGCAGCTGCTGGCTGAAGCGGGCCACAAGGTCGCCACCGACATGGTCAATCCCGATGCCCAGGGCGTGCAGAAACCACCCGACGACAACGACGTCGCGTCGCCGGAAACCTATGTCGGCTATGAGCGCGCGCAGAATTTCGCGGAGGCCGCCGGCGAGCCGCACGACCAGGCGCACGACTACAGCGCGCCGCAGAAACTGGAACTGAATCAATGGGGCCTGGGCGGCAACTGGAACGCCCACGCCGAGCAGATCACGCTGACGCATGCGCCCGGGCGCATCGTCTACCGTTTCCATGCCCGCGACCTGCACCTGGTGCTCGGTCCCGGTACTGATGGCAAACCGGTGCGCTTCCGCGTCACCATCGACGGCGCCGCGCCGGGCAAGGACCATGGCAGCGACACCGGCGCCGACGGCAGCGGCACCATCACCGGCCAGCGCTTGTACCAGTTGGTGCGGCAATCCGGCGCGGTGGCCGACCACACTTTCAGCATCGAATTCCTGGACGCCGGCGCCCAGGCTTACGCCTTCACCTTCGGCTGACCGCAGCGCGAATTCTTCCACATGACGGAGAAAACTATGAACACGAATATCAAAGCAGGCAGCAAGAGCGGCATCGCCAAAAAACTGGCCTCGCCACTGGTGGTCGGCGCGATCGCCGTGATGGCGATGCTGGCCTGGCAGCGCTCCGCGTCGTCGGCCGAGGCGGCGGTGACTATCGCCGCGCCGGTGGTCGATGAGCCGGCCGTCGGCGTGCATACCGAAACGGCCGTCTTCGCCGGCGGCTGCTTCTGGGGCGTGCAGGGCGTGTTCCAGCATGTACGCGGCGTGACGGAGGCCATGTCCGGCTATGCGGGCGGCCGCGCCGGCACCGCGCATTACGAGACCGTCAGCGGCGGCGATACCGGCCATGCCGAATCGGTGCGCGTGACCTTCGATCCGACGCAGGTCAGCTACGGGCGCCTGCTGCAGGTTTTCTTCTCGGTGGCGCACAATCCGACAGAACTGAATCGCCAGGGACCGGACAGCGGCACGCAATACCGCTCGGCGCTGTTCCCGATCACGCCGGCGCAGCGCAAGGTGGCCGACGCCTACATCGCGCAGCTCGACGCCGCGCACTCGTTCAAGGCGCCGCTGGCGACCAGGGTGGAAAACTATACCGGCTTCTATCCGGCCGAGAGCTACCACCAGAATTACCTGACGCAGAATCCGGGCAATCCCTACATCGCCATCAACGACCTGCCGAAGGTGGAAAACCTGAAGCGCGTGATGCCGGCCGTGTATCGCGCCGAGCCGGTGCTGGTGAAGACTTACTAAGCCTGAGGGGCACATGAAACGGCGGCCGATCTGCGCGATCGGCCGTCGTTTTTCGTTTATATCATTTATACCGTTTATATCCTTTTACTCATGATGCGATTTAGACGATGCCGCCGTTGGCGCGCAGCGTCTGGCCGTTGATCCAGGCGCCGTCGGCGCCGGCCAGGAAGGACACGGCGGCGGCGATGTCGTCCGGCTGGCCGAGCCGTTCCAGCGGCGCCATCTTGGCCATGCGCTCGACCGTCTCGGGCGTTTTACCATTCAGGAACAGGTCGGTGGCGGTCGGCCCCGGCGCGACGGCGTTGACGGTGATATTCTTGCCGCGCAGCTCCTTGGCCAGGATATTGGTCATCACTTCGACCGCGCCCTTGGTGGCGGCGTAGATGGCATAGCCGGGCAGCGCCAGCCCGACCACGCTGGTCGAGAAGTTGACGATGCGGCCGCCGTGCTGCAGCCGCGTGGCCGCCTCGCGCAGCGTGTTAAAGGTGCCTTTGACGTTGACGGCGAACAGCTGGTCGAAGGTGGCGTCGTCGGTGTCGGCCAGCTGCGGCAGGCCGGACGGCATGATGCCGGCGTTGTTGACCAGCACGTCGACCCGGCCGTAGTGGGCGATGGCTGCGTCGAACAGCGCGCGCACGGCGGCGGCGTCGGCCACGTCGGCTTGCACGGCCAGCGCGCTGCCGCCGGCGGTGGCGATGGTGTCGACCACCCTGGCCGCTTCGGCCGCGTTGCCGGCATAGTTGACGACGACGGCGTAACCGTCCTGGGCCAGACGGCGGGCGATGGCGGCGCCGATGCCGCGCGACGCGCCGGTGACGATGGCGACTTGCTGTTGATTCATGTTGTGACTCCTTGAGTGGGCTGGCTGACGACACGGTACACCGCATCTGTGCCAGCAGTATCACTCAAGGATAACGATGAATAAAGACAGGAAAATTGCTAGTACTATGCAGTTTTCACTAATAATTCGACCCATAAAAAACGCCGGCATGGCGCCGGCGTTGCAATACAGCGAAGACGATCAGTGCGCCAGCAGCGCGTTGATCGGGCCCAGGTCGCTTTCCTTCAGCGTGCCGGCGGCCGACTTCAGGCGCAGGCCGTTCATGATGGTGTCGTAGCGCGCCTTCGACA
>Ga0209848_1000316_pt1 | contig 22612 bp, 17 predicted proteins | sample OrgsoiDNA_201062_FD_185810 | JGI IMG/M metagenome (GOLD analysis project Ga0209848, IMG submission 185810) | Permafrost soil microbial communities from the Arctic, to analyse light accelerated degradation of dissolved organic matter (DOM) -... | ecosystem: Environmental > Terrestrial > Soil >...
CCCGGCTGCCGCTCAGCACGCGGGAGACGGTGGCTTTTGACACCTGTGCCAGCCGCGAAACGTCATTGATATTGGCCATAGGTTTCCTTGTTAGTCAAAACCATGCTGTGAGGCCACTTTAGCAAACCACTCACCGCTCTTTTTCACCGTGCGTTTTTGCGTCGCCAAATCCAGCTGCACAAAGCCGTAACGGTTTTTGTAGGCATTCATCCACGACCAGCAGTCGATAAACGTCCACATGTGATAACCAAGACAACCGCTGCCTTCCTGCAACGCGCGGTGTAGCCATTTCAAGTGTTCACGCACGAAGTCGATGCGGTAATCATCATTGATCTGCCCACCGTGATCAAAGCGCAGTTCATTTTCCACACCCATGCCGTTTTCGGAAATAAAGCAGCGCGGATTGCCGTAGTTTTCCCGCAGGTTGGTCAGAATGTCGTAGATGCCTTTTTCATAGATTTCCCAGCCACGGTGCGGGTTCATTTTACGCCCTGGCATCTCGTAGCTGCTGAAGAACCACTCCGGCATCATCGGGCTTTCCGGATTCACCAGACTGTCGCGGCACTGAATGCGGCGCGGCTGGTAGTAGTTAATGCCCAGCAGATCGACCACGCCCTGCTGCAACAATTCGGCGTCACCCTGGCGGCAATCCGGTAACTGGCCGTGCTCACGCAGCAGCTCGACCAGTTCCTGCGGATATTCACCCCGCAGTGCCGGGTCAAGGAAACTGCGGTTAAACATCAGGTCGGCAATATTGGCGGCTTTGATGTCCGCCGGATGCTGAGAACGCGGGTACGACGGCGTGAGGTTGAGAATAATGCCGATTTCGCCCCCCTGCTGACGCTCGCGGTAGGCTTTCACAGCCAGCGCGTGGGCCAGCATGGTGTGGTAGGCCACGGTGGCGGCACGCTTGAAATCCACCACGTTTGGGTAGTGGAAGTCATACAGATAGCCGCCTTCCACCGGCACCACCGGCTCATTAAAGGTAAACCAGTGCTTAACGCGGTCACCGAACAGGTCGAAACAGGTCGCGGCAAATTCACCGTAGGCCTGCACAACGTCGCGGTTTTCCCAGCCGCCCGCTTCCTGCATCACCATCGGCATATCGAAGTGGAACAGGTTAATAAAGGGCTGAACGCCCTGCGCCAGCATCTCGTCAATGACCTGGTTATAGAAGGTCACGGCTTCGGCATTGACTGCTCCGCGCCCGGCCGGAATTAAACGCGCCCAGGAGATCGACGTACGGAAAGTGTTGTGATTGAGCTGCTTCAGCAAAGCAATATCTTCGCGCCAGTGCTGATAGAACGTTGAGGTCTGCTGTGGCCCGACGTTGCCGTGAAAACGGTTAGGCTCTTGCTCGAACCAGTGATCCCAGATAGTGGCACTTTTACCAAAGCTCAGGTTTTCACCTTCGGTTTGCGGCGCAGAGCTGGCGCTGCCCCACCAGAATTCCTTCGGAAATGCATATTTCATGGTCATCTTCGCTGTCCTTTAGCTGATTTTATTAACTGTTAACCGGCACGGTATTGCCCGCCGTATGAGAGGAGGCTTTTTCTTCTTCCTGCTTAAGCAACGTGCGTTCATAGGCTTTGAGGAACGGGTAATACATCACCGCCGACAACACCATACAAAACAGGCACATAATCACAGGGCTGAACGCCCAGTTAGCGGCCCACGACGCCCCAACGGGCGCGGGCGTTGTCCAGGGAGTCAGCGACACCACCTGCGCGACCCAGCCCAACTTGGTGGCGGTATAAGCGAAAATGGCGTTGAGCATCGGCACAAAAATAAACGGCAGGAAAAACACCGGATTCATGATAATTGGCGCGCCGAACAGAATCGGTTCGTTGATGTTGAACAGGCTCGGCACCACGCCCATTTTGCCGATGGTACGCAAATGAATGGCTTTGCTGCGCAGCAGTAGAAATGCCAGCGGCAGGGTCGAGCCCACGCCACCAATCAACAGGTAGTGGTCCCAGAAACCTTGCAGGTAGATATGTGGCAACGGCGCACCGGCGGAGAGCGCGCTCTGGTTCAGCGCCAGATTGGTCAGCCAGAACGGGTTCATAATGCCGGTGACGATCAGCGCGCCGTGAATACCCGCGAACCATAAGATCTGGCAGATCATCACCGACAGCAGGATCGCAGGCAGTGAATCCGAGGCCGACACCAGCGGCGCCAGCAGATGCATGATCGCTTCAGGGATGATCATCCCGGTGGCGGACTGCACCAGCAGATTCAGTGGGTGCAGCGTGGCGACGATCACGATCACCGGGATCAGAATTTCAAACGATCGTGCCACACCGGTCGGCACCTCTTTCGGCAGGCGGATCGTAATATTGTGGCGCTTAAGAAAGGCGTACACCTCGGTGGTGTAAATCGAGGTGAGAATAGCCGTGAAAATTCCCTCTCCGGAGAAGAACTGCGTCGAAATCTGCTTATCGTGATAGGGCGCAGCCACCAGCAGGAAGCCCATAAACGCCAGTAAACCGGTCATGATGGGATCCAGTTTGTAGTGCTTACCGAGGCTGGCACCAATGCCCACCGAGATAAAAAACGTCATGACGCCCATGCTGAGATACCAAGGCAGCATCAGCTCTTCGCGGTATTTGAGGGAAAGATTCAGCCAACCGCGGGCAAAGCCGTTGGTGGTATCGGGTGAAAATGGCGGAAAAATAAACACCAGCATAAACGAGCCGATGATCATAAACGGCAGCGCGGCGATAAAGCCGTCACGGATAGCAATCACATGCCGCTGCTGGCCGACGGTTCCGGCCAGCGGGGTAACACGGCGCTCTATAAAGTCGACCATCGACTGATAGGCACTCATGCGTGACTTCCTTCCTGCTCAATCAGCGCCAGAGCGTGGTCCAGTACTTTTTCACCGCGCTGCATGCCGTAATCCATCATGTCGATGGTGGCGACCGGGATATTAAATTCAGCCGCTTTCGCCGACAGATCCGCGTGCATATAACGAATTTGTGGCCCCAGCAGCACCACCTGATAGTCGCGGAATTTCTCCTCGAACTCGCTGGCCCCGAAGGCCGCAATCTCTACCTCGTCGCCGCGCGCCTGCGCCGCTTCGTTCATCTTACGAACCAACATACTGGTCGACATTCCCGCCGCGCAACAAAGCATGATTTTTTTCATAGTGCTTCACTCCAGTGATGAAAGGGCTGCTGAGTTAAAAGGATCACACTGGCATTGGAGTCATTTTGGAAACCGGTTTCCACTCTTTAAACTGAAGAATGAGAGCGCGTTCAAAAATCAGGCGCAACCTTGCACAAGGCTGTGAATGACATCACGAAGTTGAATGAAATATCGGCAATATTGGGAGGGAAGACTATGGCGCAGAGGAGTGAAAAAAAATGGGCAACCGGAGTTGCCCATTATGACGTTACAGAATCTGATATCTATCAGACCGGCGGCAGGTCAAACAACAGAATTTCACTGTCTTCATCGGCATGTACCGACAGCGCGGTTTCATCCCAGATCGCCAGGGCATCGCTCGGGCCCGCTTTCTGGCCATTGATCGATACGGTACCTTTCACCACCTGGATCCACACGCGGCGTTCTGCCTGAATCTGATAAACCGACTGTTCATCTTTCTTCAGCGCCCAGCGTGACAGCTCCATGTCCTGGAACACTTTCAGCGAGCCATCGCGGGCATCGGGTGAAAGCACCAGCTGGCGGCCCTGCGGCGCGTCGAACATACGCTGTTCGTAACGCGGTTCCAGACCTTTTTTATCTGGAATGATCCAGATCTGGTACAGGTGCAATTTCTTATCTTTATTACCGTTGTACTCAGAGTGCGTCACGCCGGTACCGGCGCTCATAATCTGGAATTCACCTGCCTGAATCTGCTCTTTGTTGCCCATGCTGTCCTGATGTTCCACGGTGCCTTCCAGCACATAGGTCAGGATTTCCATGTCTTTGTGCGGATGCTTGCCAAAACCCTGCCCCGCGTCGATGAAATCTTCATTGATAACCCGCAGTGCGGAGAAACCCATAAAGTTCGCATCGTAGTAATCGGCGAAAGAGAAAGTGTGCCAGCTTTCCAGCCAACCGTGACTGGCGTGACCGCGTTCTTGTGCTTTGCGTAAGTAGATCATGTTCAACTCTCCTCAATGTTTTCTCTAGTCTAGTCAACGGCTGAGAATAAGAAAGCGTAAAAATCTCACTCCTCTGTTCAAAAAATATGAACAACTGCAGATGACTAAATTCAAAGGAATTGCAGGAGATTTATGCTGGTTTGGGAAGAGACAGAGAAATATTTTTCGAAATAGTTTGAGTTGTGGGAAGGCGGCAAGCAAGCAAATCCCCGGAAGCATACACCAGTATGTGACCGGGGTGAGCGAGCGCAGCCAACGCACCCACAGCTCAAAATATGAAGAAAAAAAAGCCAGCGCATAAGGCTGGCTAAAAATACTGGAAGCAATGTGAGCAATGTCGTGCATTCATGGGGACCCGTTTGACCATGGTGTGTGGCCATCCCCGGAACACATGACAATAATAATCATTATCATTCGCACTTGTAAAGGATTATTTTTCGCCACTTTATCATTTGACTCTTTGTGAAATCCTGATAAATGTGGAGGTTATTCAAACAGTAACCACAATAAGAGGAGTGCCGCCATGAGCGAAATAGTCATACGCCACGCAGAAGACCGAGATGCACAGGCGCTACATCAGCTATACGCTCAGGTTCCGCTTTATACCGGCACGCTACAGCTCCCTTATTGTCCTGAATCCTTATGGGAAGAACGTCTGGCCGCCAAAGCGCCCGGGAAATTCGCACTGGTCGCCTGTATTGATGACAAAATTGTCGGCAATGCGGGCATGATGATTGAACAAAATCTGCGCCGCCGCCACGTTGCCTCTTTCGGTATCGGCGTAGACAGCGCTTTTCAGGGCAGGGGCATTGGCAGTGCACTGATCGCTGCCGTGGTTGATCTTTGCGACAACTGGCTGGGTATACAACGCATCGAACTGACGGTGTATGCCGACAACGAAGGTGCCATCGCGCTGTACAAAAAGTTCGGTTTTGTCGTTGAAGGTCTCAGCCCGTGCTTTGCGATGCGCAACGGTGATCTGGTGGATGCGCTGCATATGGGCCGCATAAAGCCAGAAAGGCGTTAACCCCGCAGCGTTGCGGCGTCCGGCAGGACGCCGCAACGCCTCCTATACTTATCCTTCACTCACTGAATTCTGAAAGACCGAGGAGCGAAGATGAGCAAAGCGATCAAGCCCGAGCAGGCAGCGACCAACCGCCATATCGAGGCGTTTCTGACCCAGTTGAATTCCGGCGGCGGTAAGCCCATGGAGCAGATGGAACCGAAAGAGGCGCGCGAAGTTCTGATTGGTGCACAAAAGTCCGTTGAGGTGGATCTCAGCGGTATTGAAACCACTGAAAAGACCCTTATTGTCGATGAACACTCACTGACCCTTTCTATCGTCCGGCCCATCGGCCACAGCAAAAAATTACCGGTGTTTATGTTCTTCCACGGCGGTGGCTGGATACTGGGCGACTTCCCGACCCACAAACGTCTGGTCCGCGATTTAGTCGTCGGCAGCGGTGCCGTTGCAGTATTTGTTAACTACACGCCCTCACCGGAAGCGCACTATCCGGTCGCGATTAATCAGGCCTATGCGGCAACAAAATGGGTGGCCGAACACGCCGATGAAATCAACGTAGATGCCTCGCGGCTGGCTGTCGCCGGTAATAGCGTTGGCGGCAATATGGCAGCGGTTGTGGCGTTGATGGCCAAAGAGAAAGGCACGCCGCATATCGCCTTCCAGCTTCTGCTCTGGCCGGTGACAGATGCCAATTTTGATACCGAATCCTATCTGACTTACCCCGAGGGCTTCTTCCTGTCACGCAATATGATGAAGTGGTTCTGGGATGCCTATACCACCGATGCGGGCAAGCGCAAGGAGCTGCACGCTTCGCCGCTACAGGCCAAACCGGAACAACTTGCGGGGCTGCCGCCTGCACTGATTCAGGTGGCCGAATACGACGTGTTGCGCGACGAAGGTGAAGCCTATGGCCGCAAACTGAATGAAGCAGGCGTGGAAGTGACACTCGTCAGGTATGACGGACTGATCCATGACTACGGCCTGCTCAACCCGCTCGCTACTATCCCTGCCGTAAAAACCGCCCTCGCCCAGGCCGCCGCCGCGATAAGGCACTATCTGGAGTAAAGCGGGAATAAAACGGATCTCGTTTGTTTTGAATTGAGAAAAGCCCCGGCCGTGTTCAAAATGTCACCGGCAAGTCGGTGGAGAGACAATATTTTTACCGTTGGCTCGAACCCGCAGCCGGGAAGCCCGTCAGGCCTGACATTTTACGGCGATAACAGCGGTGACTGAAACACGGCTATCCCGATTCAGCGATAGCGCGCAGTTTAAAAACGCAGGATTCCAAAGGAGGTTCGTTTAAACCTCCTTTGGGTCCGTGTGGGCGGCGAGCCTACGGTCTTGAATTTGAATTTGAATTTGAATTTGAATTTGAATTTGAATTTGAAAGCGTTCCCGGGTCGCACCCACCCAGTCAATCTACCTCTCCCGCAGTGCCTCATTCGCCTTATTAAATGGCTTAAGCAAATAGTCCAACACAGATTTACTGCCGGTACTGATATCGACGGTGGCGATCATGCCGGGGAATATCGGGAACGTTTTGCCGGATTTATTCTTCAGATAACTGACGTTGGTACGGATATAGACACGGTAGTAGTAAATATCGCGCTTCACTTCGTCCTGAAGGGTGTCGGGAGAAATAGTAGTCACCACGCCGGGTAATCCGCCATAGATTGAGTAGTCGTAGGCGGTAATTTTCACCATTGCCGCTTGGCCCGGATGGATAAAGGCGACGTCACGCGGGGATATTTTCGCTTCCACCAGCATCTGATCATCAAGGGGGACCAGCGTCATCAGCTTGCCGTTAGGTGGGATCACCCCGCCCACGGTGGTCACTTCGATATCTTTCACAATCCCGCGCACCGGCGAGGTGAATTTCAGCCGGGTGAGGGAATCCTCGCGCCCCTGCGTCACCGAACGCTGCGCCTGAACTTCAGCGTTGGCTTTGGCCAACTCTTCACGGGCGCGGACATAATATTGCGTTTTAAGATCGGTGGCTTTGTTCTGCATCTCGTTGATCTGGCGCTGTAAACGCAGCACTTCAACATCACTGGCGGCGCCCTGTTTCACCAGCGGGCGGGTCATCGCCAGCTCGCGGGAGATGAGCGCCATGCCCTGCTCCAGCCCTTTAAGACCCCTTTCCAGGCTTTCGCGTCGTGACTGATAGAGCGCCGTTTCGGCCTTCACCAGCCCCGGTTCCTCATCCAGCTCGGCGGGGAAAACCAGCGGTGTACCGTTAACTTCCGCCTGCAATCGTGCGGCGGTTGCCATCGCGGCATGCATACGCGACAAACTCTCCTGTACGCCGGACGCCGTTTTGGTGCGATCGAGCTGTGCCAGCACCTGCCCCTGTTCAACGATATCGCCTTCGCGCACGTCCAGTTTGTAGAGAATGCCGCCCTCAAGGGATTGCACCACCTGCTCGTGGGCAGACGGCACCACTTTCCCGGTGCCGGTCGTGACTTCGTCAAGTTTAAAGAACCACGCCCAGCACAGAAAACTGAGCAGCAGCAGGACGATAATCCATACCAGCAAGGTCGAACGCGGCAGTTTAGGCTCAACCAGCCCACGGTTATTTTGAATGTGTCCGTTCATGCTTAGACCGCTCCCTGCGGGATAACCACCGGCCGTTTTGCTTTGGCAACCGGCGCTGAAGGTGTCTGGTGGAAATGCTTTTTGAGGATCTCTTCTTTCGGGCCATCGAGCACAATCTTGCCGCTATCCATCACGATAATGCGCTCAACCAGCTGCAACATCGCCAGACGGTGTGTTGCTACCACCAGCGTACGGTTGCCCATCCAGTGACGCAAATGTTCGATAATATGCTGCTCGGTTATCTCATCCAGCCAGGCGGTTGGCTCATCGAGTAACAAAATATTCGGCTGCATGATCAGGTTACGGGCCAGCAGCAGCGCCTGACGCTGGCCGCCGGACAATCCGTTGCCCCCCTCCATAATGGTGTAATTCAGGCCATTCTTCTGTTTCTGCATAAAGGCCAGTGCACCGCTGAGCACCAGTGCGCGGTGAATATCTTCGTCGCTGGCGTTAGGCATGCCCATCGTCAGGTTTTCGCGAATCGAGCCAAAGAACAACCGCGCGTTCTGGTTGAGCAGCGCCATATCACGACGGATATCCGCCGGGTCCAGCTGATTAATATTGATATTATCCAGCAGCACTTGCCCTTCCTGCGCCATCTGCATACCGGAGAGCAGCTGCAACAGGGTAGATTTTCCCGCGCCGTTACGCCCCAGCACGGCAATCTTCTCGCCGGGTTTGATGTGCAAATTAGCGATCGTCAGATCGGCAATCTTCTCTTCTTCATCGTAATAGAACACCGCATTTTTCAGCTGATAGTGCCCGCGCAGCACGGCTTTATGCACCATCTTGCCATTTTCAGGTGTATCGAGCGGGCGCTGCATTAGCTCATCCAGCCCTTTTCGCGCCACCTTGGCCTGTTGCCAGCGCGACAGCACGCCGGAAATTTGTGCCAGCGGCGCAATGGTGCGCGAGGCCAGAATCGTGGTCCCGACCAGCGCCCCGGTGGTCATGTCACCGGCCATCACCAGATAGCAGCCCACCAGCAACACCACGGCATAGACAATCGACTGCACTTCCTGCGTCCAGGACATCAGCAAACTGGTCAGAAAACGCTGGCGCATACTGACATTCGCCGCCACGTCGTTACTGTTATTCCACTGGTTCTGGAAACGCTGTTCGGCACGCAACAGTTTAATGTCCTCGATGGACTCCACCGCTTCGACCAGCGTGGCGTTTCGCACCGCCGACTCCCGCATCCCTTCGTTGGACAATTTAGCCAGCGGGCGCTGAATCAGCAGCCCCGGAATGATCAGCAGCGGCAGCGCCAGCAACACCACAAACACCAGCGGGCCGCCGATCATCCACAGAATGAAGACAAACAGCAGGAAGAACGGCAGGTCCGACAGTGCGCTGAGCGTGGTGGAGGTGATCAGATCACGTACCGACTCCAGCTCGCGGATCTGCGAAATAAAGGATCCGGTGGATTTGGAGCGAGCGCTGTTTTTAATCCGCAGCGCGCGGCCAAAGACCCGGTCAGAAATGCGCAAGTCAGCGCGCTTGCCGATCACATCAGAGATATGTACCCGCACCATGCGCATAATAAATTCGAACAGAATCGCCAGCATCACGCCGCTGAACAGCACCCACAATGTCGGGATGGACTGTGAAGGCACTACGCGGTCATACACTTGCATAGAAAACAGCATTCCCGCCAGCGCCAACACGTTGGCCACCATAGAAGTCAACATGACGTCGCCATAGCGCCGCCAATCACGCAGCGCGATGCTCCAGAACCAGTCTTTCTTATAGGGTTTGATGTAATCATCCACCCGCGCATCGGGGATGGATTTCAGCGGCCGCAGGATAGCCAACTGCTCAATGCGCGTCGCGAGCTGGTCAGCCGGGATCACCGTTTCCAGCCCGCGATCGCCGCTGAAGGCCACGCTGACATTGCCCTCGCCGTCCATGGTGCTCAGCACGCCAATCTGGCCCGAGCTAAACTGTGCGACCACCGGCAAACGCCACGGGTCGAGCTGTTGCGCGTCAAAACCAGTCATCACCAGTGCCATACCAAGCTGGCGGGCCATGTCTTCGAGCAACAGCGCCTGTTCGGTGTAGCTTTCCCAGCGCAAAGTGACGCGAACGTTCTCTTCTGAATAATCCAGACGGTAGTGGCGGGCGACGGAGAGCATCGCCTCAAGCCAGGCTTCGCTGTTCATTGTCGGGCCGGGAGCCGTTTTTGGCTTCTGTGAAGAGGCGGCAATATTTTCAGCATCAGGCTGTGAGCTGATATTCATAATAATGACTTCCTGTGTAGTACAGAAAACAGTGCGTCAAAATAGCAACGGACGGCGTTTGCTATTTCAAATCCGGTAATGTGTCGGCGACGGCGGTATTAATTCCGCTGAGCGGTAAGAGATTATTGACGGCGGTGGCGTAATTCACGGCGGCGGTCCAGCCGTCATAATTGGCGCTGATCTGCGAAAATTCGGCCTGGAATACATCCTGCTCAACGCTTAACAGATCGTTAAGGCTGCGCGTGCTGAGCTTATATTCATTTTTGTAGACATCGCGGGTCTGACGGGCGCTGATAAATTGCTGACTGCCCGCCTGTTCACGACCCCGCGCGCCATCCCAGTTGGCAAAGGCCACCGAGGCTTTTTGCAGGACATCCAGTTTGGATTGATCCACTGCCGAGGCCGACATTCTACGGTTGCCTTCCGCCTGATCGACCCGTGAAGAGACTGCGCCGCCCTGATATAACGGTGCCTGCACATTGAGTTGCAGCTGGTTATTCCAGTACGAGCTGTTGTTATTCTCATAACGGGTGCGGTTACCCTGCAGGCTGAGCGTCGGCCAATATTGTGATTTGGCTTTCTCGACGCCGTAACGCGCCGCCTGCTGCTGGTTTTCAGCCATCAGCACCGTGGGAATGCGCGAATAATCGATGTTATCCAGCGCGACCGGCTGGTCGGTCAGCGAGTTGGGCATTGGCTGGTAACGGCTGGCCTGTACGCCGGTCAGTACTGCCAGCTGAGCGCGGGCCGTTTGCAACTGCGCCCTATAATCCTGCAACGTGGAGCGCATACCGGAGATTCGGGTTTCGGCCTGCAGCACGTCCGAGCGGGTACTCAGACCTGCATCTGCCCGCAGGCGCGCCATATTGCGCACACTTTCGAGGGAGTCGATGTTGCCCTGTACCGCTTTCACCAACGCTTCATAACGCTTCACCTGCACATAGGCCGTGGCGGTCTGTTCAGCCACCTCGCTGAGGGTGGCCATCAGCTTGAAACGGTAGCTATCGCGGGTGGCTTCCTGCTGTTTGATATTATTATTGGTCTTGCCAAAGTCATACACCAGTTGGGAGAGCGTCAGGCCATAGGAGGCTGAGTTATTCAGACTGTTACCAATATCATTCTGGGTCGAGCTGCCGGTATTTCCGCTGAGACCAACCTGGGGATACCAGGCGCTTTGCGCCTCGCGGATCTGCGCCTGACCAATCCCGACCTGCGCCGCCTGTTGGGCGATACCTGGGTTACGGCCAAAGGCACGCAGCAGGCTCTCTTGTAAACTGAGGGTATCGACATCGTTAACTTTCGGTGCCTGCCCCCACTGAGGTAATGGAGCAGACAGTGCCGGAAACACGCAAAGCGTGACCATCAAGGTCGTAAGCCCGCCGGTGAAATAATTCAAAATCCGTTTCAACTGTATATTCCTAAGTAAATTCTTATCTTTTCGACGTAGGAATAATACTCAGCGTCTAAGCTTTATCCTATTCATCGACCGATGAATAGGAAGGCGTCCGCTTATTAATAGATTAATGAGGAAGGCATGCAGAATAATTACCCGATGTAGTAGGAAATTTCGTAACACTTAATTCCCATTATAGAAATTTTTGCCCATTTCGTTCTTCAGACGCGTCCTACAAACAGGCAGGATGCGCCTGACTGAGAGTGCTTTCTTATTCGCATATATTCACTGCCATTAAACCCTCTGCGGATGAGAGCACTGTCATTATGAATAAAATCTATCGCGTTATCTGGAACAGCGCCCTGCGCTGCTTTATGGTCACCTCTGAACTGGCGACCGGCAAAACTAAATCAAGCACTGGCACCAAAGTTGGCGCATTAGCCGCTGCCGCTTTACTGACCTCCTTCTCTGCGGCCAGCGCCACGTCAAGCGGCCAGCTGGCTGCCAATAACACCACGGCCAGTTACGATGATTATCAGGTTTCCACAACAGGTACGTCGCAATACGGTCTTTGGGCCACGAATAGTGCCAACCTGACGTTCACCAACAGCGACGCCACTACCTCCGGCAACGCGGCTTATACCGCACTGGTGCAAAGCGGTTCAACACTGAATCTGGATAACGTGTCTCTCGGTTCTTTGGGCACGAACGCCCATGTCCTTTATGCGACGGGAGGTTCCACCGTCAACGCCAATAATCTGCGCCTGACAGGCACAGGTGCCACGACCTACGGCATTAACCTGCTCAGTAACAGTGTGTTCAACGGAACTGACGTGCAGATTCAAAGCACCAACGCCGGTATTCTGGTGGCCGATTCAACGCTGGGTATCGACGGTCTGAATATCGTCACCAGCGGTGCAAGCGGCTACGGCATTCGTTACACCGGCGCTGCCGATGTGAATGTGAATAATGCGACGATCAATACGGCGGGTGACACTGGCGTGGGCATCCTGGCCCAGGCTGGAAGCATGACCGGTAATAACATTGCCATCACCACCACCGGTGATAATGCGCGCGGTATTTATATGCAAGGCACAGATACTGCACTCAATATCGATACGCTGAACATCGCTACCCAGGGCACCAACAGTTATGGTATTCAAAGTACCGCCACTGCGGGTGCTACCGCTGTGAGCAATGCAACGATCGATACTGCGGGGCTCGGCGCAAGTGCCATTCTGGCCCAAGCCGGAAGTATCACGGGCAGCGACCTGTCTATTAATACGACAGGCGATAGTGCACGTGGCATCTTGGCTCAGGGCGCCAACACGCAGGTCAGTGCTGATGGCCTGAGCATTACCACACAAGGCACCAACAGTTATGGCATCCAAAGCCAGGCGACGGGCAGCAGTGTGGTCACGGTTAACAATGCCACCATCAATACCGCCGGGTCAGGTGCCAGCGCCATCGTCGTGCAGAGCGGAACCACGACCGCGAGCAACGTCAATCTCACCACGAGTGGTCTTAACGCACGCGGCATTTTGGCAAGCGGTGCCGGTACACAGGTCGCAGTTGACGGTGGCACGATCACGACTAACAGCGGTGGGGGCTACGGTATTCAGTCCTCAAGTGGGTCGAATGTCGATGCCCGCAATTTGGACATCACCATTAATACCACAGGGCAATTGGATGCCGGTGGTGCGGCGGCACTGGTGGCTATCTCTGGCGGTGTGATGAAAGCCGATGGAATCAACATCACCACCAATGGTAACGCGGTATGGGTATCGAGTAGCCAGTTTGATGGTAATAACCTCAATATCAACAAAACCGGCGATTATCACGGCCCGGCAGTCTGGAGTTTTGGCACAGGGGTAATGAACCTGACCAATAGCCTGATCACCCTGAATACACCGGCATCTTATGCCATTGTCAGTGATGGCGAAGTCACGACGCTGGATAACGTAAGTATAAAAAGTGACGTCGGCGGCTGGGGTGTCGAGACCCGTTATGGCTCTCAGCTGGCGGCAAAAAACGTGGATATCGCCATCAATAACGCCAATGGTGAACTGCTCACGCTACCCGAAGCAGGGATCTGGAACCGTAATGGCTCCGGCCTTACCTTTACCAGCGTTGAAGACTCCCGCGTGGTGGTCAACGGCAGCAACGCCACGGGCATATTAGCGAGCACCGGTGAGCAACAAATCGCGCTGAAAAACACGCTGGTTTCCAGTGATAATACGGCGGTGACAGTACTCGCAGGCTCTTCACTGAATCTGAACGTCGATGGCTCAACGCTGAGCGCGAAAAACCTGCTGGTTGGCGGCCAGGCGAATGATGCTGGCGACACCGTGGGCTACATCAACCTGAATGCCACTAACGGTTCCGTACTGAGCGGGGATGTGAGTATCGACCGCGATGTGAACAGCAACACGGCACTGTCGCTCGATGCTTCAGCATGGCAAGGTGCTTCAACTGGCCTGCAAACGCTGAACCTGAACAACGGCAGCCAGTGGACCGTTACCGGTGATTCTAACGTCGGCGACCTGAACCTGAACGACAGCACCCTGATGTTCAGCCACGTTAATGACAGCTTTGAAACTGTCACTATCGATGGCAACTACACCAGCAACGGCGGCACCTTAGTGATGAACAGCGTACTGGCGGGCGACGGTTCAGCGCATGATTCCCTGAACGTTACCGGCAACACCTCCGGCACCACTAACGTGGTGATGAACAAAGCCGGCGGCAGCGGTGCCCAGACCATTCAGGGTATCGAAGTGATTTCTGTCGGCGGCGAATCTGACGGTGAATTTAAGCAGCAGGGACGTATTGTGGCCGGTGCTTATGATTACCACCTGATGCGCGGTACCGGCAGTGACATCAAAAACTGGTTCCTGATTAGCGATACCGATGCCGTCATCCCGGTCGACCCGGTTAAACCTGTAGACCCGGTGACCCCGGTTGATCCGGTGAGCCCAGTTGACCCGGTGAATCCCACTGACCCGGTTACTCCGACAGATCCTGTGGATCCTGTGAAACCTGTGGATCCGGTCAAGCAGGTTGAGATGATCACACGTCCGGAAGCGGGCAGCTATCTGGCGAACATGGCAGCGGCTAACAACATGTTTAACCTGCGCCTGCACGATCGCGGCGGTGAAACTCAGTATGTCGACGCGATTACCGGTGAGAAGAAAGTCACCAGCCTGTGGATGCGTAACGTCGGCGGCCACAACACCAGCACCGACAGCAGCGGTCAGCTGAAAACGCAGACCAACCGCTATGTACTGCAAATCGGCGGCGATCTCGGCAAGGTCTCCTTCGACGGCAATGACAGCCTGCACTTTGGCACCATGGCCGGCTATGGGAATGCGCAAAGCAACACCGATTCCAAGGTCACCGGTTATCGCTCGAAGGGTCAGGTTAACGGCTACAGCCTCGGCGTGTACGGCACCTGGTACCAGAATGCCGAAGCCAAAACCGGCGCGTACGTTGATAGCTGGGCGCAGTACAACTGGTTTAATAACAGCGTAATAGGTGACGGTTTGCCGCAGGAAAGCTATAAATCCAAAGGCATCAGCGCGTCTGTCGAAGCGGGCTACAGCTGGAAAGTGGGTGAAGACAGTGCGAAAAATAGCTACTTCATCGAGCCTAATGCGCAGTTTGTCTGGGCCAACATCAAGGCGGATGACGTGACTGAAAACAACGGCACTCAGGTCAGCAGCCAGGGTAGCGGCAACGTGCAGTCCCGCGTCGGCGTGCGTGCTTCGATGAAAACACACAGCGACAAGCAGCAGCCGGTATTCCAGCCGTACATTGAAGCCAACTGGATCAGCAACAGCCAGAACATGGGCGCAACGATGAACGATGTGAGCATTGAGCAGCGCGGCAGCAAAAACATTGCCGAAGTGCGTGCCGGTGTGGACGGTCAGCTGAGCCAGCGCGTGAACCTGTGGGGCAACGTTGGCCAGCAAATGGGCAGCGAAAGCTACCGTGATACCAGTGCCATGGTCGGTGTGAAAGTCAGCTTCTGATAAGCTGGCGGTTATAAAACAGCAAGGGCGCGATCCAGGGATTGCGCCCTTTTTATCGCGTGCGATGTAACGAATGTAACGGAGATTTTTTACAGGAATATGTCTCGCAACTTATTGATTCAACTATTGTCAGCTGTTTATAACCTATATTAACCTTTATCCGCTGCGTTAAATCGTAGTTCGGGAATTGCAGCTCGATTTTGGACACTGACGGACCCCTTTCCGACCTCAATCTGGAGCTGAACAATGAAAAAATCTGTTAATACCGACTGGCATCAAGCCGATATCATCGCTGCGCTGCGCAAGAAAGGCACTACGTTGGCCGCAGCCTCCCGCGCGGCCGGTTTGTCCTCTTCAACGCTGGCGAATGCCCTTTCCCGCCCGTGGCCAAAAGGCGAAATGCTGATCGCTCAGGCAATAGGTATTCCACCCGCACAGATCTGGCCGAGCCGCTATTTTGATCAGCAGGGAGAAGCTATCCCGAAAGTAATAAGACAGGCGCGGAATTGACCGGTCTTCTTTTTACTCATTAAAAATCATTAATTATTTCGCACTGACATTAGAAAGGTTACCCGATTTATATAAACACGCGGCCACCTTATTTTTAAAGCCCACACATCAATCTACTATCCCTGCGAAACATCCGATGCAAAACTAGCTGTTTTATAAGACATTTCTTCTTTAAATCAAGAACGGTCTCAAAGTTAGCACATTGCATTTTATTTAATAAATATCTTTTGATTGCCCTTATTATTGCCCCTATACTCCGCGATGTTTTTTATTGCGCAAGTTAGACTCATATTAAGGGATTACATGTTAAAGAAATTATTTGCCGAATTCTTCGGTACGTTCTGGCTGGTATTTGGCGGCTGCGGCAGCGCGGTGTTAGCGGCGGCGTATCCGCAATTGGGCATTGGGTTTGCGGGCGTTGCATTGGCGTTCGGTTTAACGGTGCTGACCATGGCTTACGCCGTCGGCCATATTTCCGGTGGACACTTTAACCCAGCGGTCACCTTTGGGCTGTTCGCCGGTGGTCGTTTTGCGGCAAAAGACATCGTGCCTTATGTCATCGCGCAGGTCATTGGCGGGATTGCGGCAGCGGCAGTGCTGTACCTCGTGGCGAGCGGTAAAACCGGATTTGACGCAACGACCAGCGGTTTCGCCTCCAATGGTTACGGCGAGCATTCTCCGAATGGCTACGCACTGGGTGCAGCCATGGTGATCGAGTTCGTACTGAGCGCCTTCTTCCTGATTGTTATTCATGGTGCGACGGATAAAAAAGCCCCGGCAGGTTTTGCCCCGTTGGCGATTGGCCTGGCGCTGACGTTGATCCACCTGATCAGCATCCCGGTCACCAACACCTCCGTCAACCCGGCGCGCAGTACCGCCGTGGCGCTGTTCCAGGGAACCTGGGCCGTTCAGCAATTGTGGATGTTCTGGCTGATGCCCATCCTTGGCGGCATCGTCGGTGGGTTGATCTACCGCTTCCTGTTAGAAAACAAAAAAGCAGTCTAATAACGACAGTTTTACCCTCCTTGTGGGTGATTCCCCGACCGCGCTCCTGCGCGGTTTTTTTGTTTCCCCATAACCCCATCGTGCAGTGATCTTAGCCCGCCACTACCTTATTGCGCCCCGACGTTTTGGCGCGATACAGCGCGTCATCCATGCGTTTAAACAGGCTGGCAGAGTCTTCGTCAGACTGATGCTGGGCAACACCAATGCTCACCGTCAGTTGTTGTTGATTGGGCTGAAAAAGTTGCTGTATGCCCTCCCGCAAGGACTCCGCCACGTGCAGTGCCCCCTGCAAATTCGTCAGCGGCAGCAGGATGACAAACTCCTCACCGCCCCAGCGGAATACCGTATCACTGTCGCGAACACCGGCCTCGAGCGCTCTGGCCAGCGAGACCAGCACTTCGTCCCCCTTATAATGACCATGCTGATCGTTAATGGCTTTGAAGTGATCGGCATCGACCAGCATCAGGCTGAAGTCCTGAGCAAAATATTGGTTTTTGGTATGCGCGCGCTCAACCAGCTGTAAAAACTGACGCCGGTTGCCGAGACCGGTCAGCGCATCGCGCAGCGCAGCATGTTCCAGCTCCTGTTCGAGACGTTTCTGTTCGGTAATGTCATGAATAATGCACAGCATCAGGCGAATACCGTCCAGCTCCACCGGACCGGCGTAGGTCTGCACATGACGTAAATTGCCATCAGCCAGTTTATGAATGAAGTTGAGCGGTTTGTGGCCCCCCGGCAATCGGGCTATTTCATGCATCACCGGCAGGACATCGCGGCCCATCGCATTGATCTCCCAGGTGTGCTTCTGGCACATCTCCTTGCGGGAGTAGCCATAAAAATGGGTCGCGGCCAGATTGGCATCTACAATAAGCCCTTCTGCGGCAGGGTTAATCAGCAGCATCGGCGCGGTATTGGTGTGGAACAAGCGCTCGTAAAAACCCCGTTCATCCCGACAATATTGCGTAGGGCAATGCATATCCTGGCACGGACTGGCCAGCGGCATGACCACACCCGAGGCATTAATTCCTTCGAAAATAATCGCGGTTTCCTGCGTGCCAGAGGGCATCAGGGAAAGATGGCAACTCAGCGGAAAGGCGTTGCCCTCACGCTGAACGGTCCAGATCTCAACGATTTGTTCATCCTTGAGTAAAGCCGGCAGATAGGACTCCAGCGACTGCTGGGCATGCGCAGAATACTGACCGTTACGCAGTTGCGCTAACCGGTCGTGGCCAGCTAACGTGTAGGCTGCCGTATTGGCGAAAAGGATTTCCTGGTTCTTTGGCGAGACAACCCAAACCGGGGTGCTCAAAATATTCAACGCGTCGAGTTGGGCTTGCAGCATAGGCGATCCCGATCACTGTTTGGTAAAAACCACAATACAACGATTTCCCACGAACTCACTGATTTTCTACCGTCACCCTATGCGCCGGTAACGCGCGAATACCTCACTTCTGCCGGCGCTGCCATTCATCAGCGACATCCCCCAGCGTTTTAGCCATCCCGTTACGGATCCATGCCATAAAGTCGCGGTCAAATTTAAAAGCGATCCCACACTGTTCAATCATAAAGCGGCGGACATTCTGAGTATTTTTATAGTTTTCATTCACCGGCGTTGCCCGCGTGAGTGAAGCACTGTGCCAGTCGAAGGCCATAGGTCTCCCCTTTAATCATGTGGCTACAGGTTTTAGCGTCACGGACATGCTATATGGGTCTCTGAGTGAGATCACCTCTGTGATATCAATATCATGGTTTCAGTATGAAATTTATACTATTTGTTACCTGACATCATAAAGAATTAAGAAAAGTACAATTATTCTTTTTGTAGAATTTATTAAACCAATCATTTTTAATGTTTACTTATATATATTTCATTAAAGCATTGTATGACTCTCTACATTGGGAAACTGGTTTCAATTACGTTTAAGGTGATAACGTTAACATTCTGGCAATGGATAGCGTGGATCGGAGATGAACGATGACACACAGTACGTATATGAAGAGTATCGGTATATTTATGTGGCTGGGAAATATAAATATTGACCCCTGAGAGAGTTTAAAACGATCAACATTAAAAGGATATGTACTCCATGACGAACACATCATTTGTTTGTTTCAGCAGGAACGCATCACTTTTTGTATCTATTAATCATCCTAAATTGATTAGTTTAATCTATTGAGTATCGAAGATAGTTTCTTCATGAAATTTGTTACCATTTCGGTAAATGAACGAAAATTCCTATTGTTTAATGTTAAAAAGCCAAAGTGAGGCAGGGAAATCATAGTGTGCAGTTATCCGCTCTTAGAAAGATCTTAGTAATGAGCATGTAATATGTAAACTTCACCTACCCGAATATTTGTTTCTGGATAAAACTGAGCTGGATATATTTCAGAACCTGATGTTATTCCCGCCTTGCTATTCTGCCAAATGGTTGATAGAAATCACTCCTTGGCAGCAGGTGAATGCTAAAAAAATGGATTGAAAGTATGCGGGCGTATGGAAATGTATTGTTCTCTTTTTATTGTGATGACCTGTTTTTCAAAAAAGGATTATGTGAATTATTAGATGGGGTTTATTCAGTATCAAACTCTAAAGATAACATTAAAAATAATATCAAGCGTGGTGTTGTCGATGATTATTATTGGATAGATATCGTTGTATTATCATCAAAAAGTATTTTTGAGAAGTTACCAAAACGGGAAAGATCATTTGGCGATGACAGCCATGGCGTGATTGTATTCTGCTCTGAGAACATGACGCACGTTGTTAAAGGAGTGAATGGTTATGAGAATGCAATATTTTTCACAGATAAATTAAATGTATTAGAAGTTAAAAGAGTCTTCACCAATATTATCTTTGGTGGCAGCGCGCGCCGGAGAGAAATTTTTGAAAAGACCAAGTTCGGTCACCTGACGGATAGAGAACGATTAGTCTCAGAGCTTTTGAAAAAAGGCATGAGCCAAAAACAAATAAGCCAACTGACTGGAATTAATGTTAAAACCGTGAGCTCACACTTACGCTCAGCAATGTCTAAGTACAATGTCAGTAACCTCTTAGAATATCGGGTAAAACTCTTATATATTAATGAGGTGAGTTGTAGTTAGCCCCAGTCTCCTGTAGAGAATTTCTTATTTCATAGCAAGCAATCACCACCTATGCACCAGGTGGTGATTGCTTTATGAGAAGGTAACACGTCAACATACCGGGTTAACAGCCGTTGCCAGGTGATGATCAACTCCTCTTCTGCAAATATTCACGTTCCCTTGCCTGTCATTGAAAACATTATCTCTGCACGGCCATTACCTTCGTTTAGCCTGATGGCTGGCCGAAATAAACGCGTTATCCCAAGCCCCCCCACTCCTCCGCTGTCGCCTATAACGCCTGTCTCAATTATTTACAAAACTTTATGATAATATTTTATCTAAATACAGACGAATTTTCCTACAACCATTTATTTAAGCGCCCGCGATTTATCCTAATTAATCATTATCACCGAAAGCCGAGCGACAGGTTATAGGCATACTGCACCCTCTCCAGCTTGGAATTATCTTAAAATCGTTAACCCACCCGACTTCTATTATATAAGAATATCCTGAGATGCTCTTCATTCTATCTCAAAACAGCTCTCTGGCACCGGATTGCCATCAATTTTGACGCAAGGTATTATCTTTTCACTCTCACGATTCAGCTGTATTTCTCTTGTATTCCACCCATGCTCTTTATGGACATACATTTGAATACGGCAGGAAATATTGAGAGTTAGCATTAGTATGAAATTTGAATCTCAATGACGAATAAAGGGAAGTTTTCTATGTCTACTTTTATGTTTAAGACAGCACCAGTTGCCTTGTTATTACTGGCAGCTGCTGGCACAGCTCATGCTGCAAATAATGCCCAGATTACTATCACCGCAAATGTTGTTGCCGCAACCTGTGATGTTTCCCTCTCTACCAATAACTTAGATCTGGGTAACTTCACGCCTTCACAATTTACTACTGTCGCTGTACCGGTCACCGCCAGCGTGAAGAAGTTTACTGTGGGTATTAATAACTGTGAAACGCCAAAAGCGGCTTCTGACACTGCCAGCCTGGTGGTATCTGGTCAAACATTAGGTGGGAACACGAATATGTTCAACAGCACCGGGACTAACACAGGCATTATGCTCAGCCAGACGGCTACGCCAAGCACATATATTAAAAATGGCGACAAAATCCTGCTCGCTACCGCGGCAAGCAGTGAACCTTCAGCAGCAGATCTCAATGGTAAAACATTAAGCTTACAGGCAGGGTTGGCGTCAACATCCAGCACCGCAGATATTGGTACTGTAAATGCACCGGTCCTGTTCAGCTTTGCTTATAACTAATTACTGAGCATTTTTAAAATAATTAAAATGCCACCATATTGATATTCAAGCGGGTTGTAACGGCTCGCTTATTATTCTGGAGTTAGGTATGACACGCTCTATTTGCTACTACTCTGCGGTCGCGGTACTACTTTTATCGTCAACAGTAGCTCGGGCTGATGGATTTGGTATCAACGCAACGCGCCTTATCTATCCTGAGAATGAAAAAAGCATTAGCGTTACCCTGCGTAATACCATGAAAAATAGTCCCTATCTGGTACAGGCTAGCGTTAGCACCGAACAGAGCAAGGTTGTCGCAGCCCCTTTTGTTGTGACGCCACCCTTATTTAGATTAGAGCCGCAAAGCACAAACCAGATTCGTATTGCTTTTAAGGGAAGCGCGCTCCCCCGGGATCGAGAATCCGTGTTCTATTTTAATGCCACCGGCATCCCAGCCAGCTCTTCATCCGGGAGTGAACAACAAACGGCGGGCGTACGCGGCATGGCTCAGTTTGGTGTCGGCAACATCATTAAGCTATTTTTCCGTCCCAATGGCTTAAAGATGACATCAGACGAAGCACAGAAAAATCTCAGTTTTTCTAAAGTGGCTAATGGCCTGAAAATATCGAATACATCTCCCTACTTTGTCAGCTTTGCCAGTTTACAGGTTGCAGGAAAAAGGATAGCTCTTGATACCCCGGAACAAAAAATGATTGCTCCATTTAGCAGCCACATCTATCCGATTTCAGCGAAAGCCGGAAATATATCCTGGCAGACGATTAATGATGTTGGAGGAATCGATGCGCATACTGGACGTTTTTAAAAAAACGGGGATATTTCTTTTCGTCTTTATCCCTTCGGCCTTCTGTATACCCTCGGCTTTAGCCATTACGTTAAACTTCTCGGCGATACTGGCAGATCCGACTTGTACAATCAGTCTTGATAAAAATGTTCTCTCATTAGGCGACGTTTCAGGTTCACAGTTAAAGGCGAATAAAATTGTTGCGGCTCAACCCTTTCAACTGAACATTCAGAATTGTATTTCGATCAGCGGGAGCGCCGCCTATTCTATTTTAGTGTCAGGCTCCGGGAGTCTTCAGGACGGGAAATGGTTATTTAAAAACAACGACGGGACTGAAAATGGCGCCGGGATCGTGCTGGTTCAGAGTGATACGCTACCCGATTATTCAAATTCAGAACTCAGCGATGGGAGCGCTGTTGCGATTGGGGGGGCAGGAGTCACACCCGCGGATCAAAGCTTAACGTTTTATGCAGGCCTGAGTTGTGGAAGTGATAATGGGTGCACAACGGTGACGCCTGGAACGGTATCCGCAACCGTCATGTTTGATCTCGTGTATCGAT
>Ga0209848_1000318_pt1 | contig 22474 bp, 17 predicted proteins | sample OrgsoiDNA_201062_FD_185810 | JGI IMG/M metagenome (GOLD analysis project Ga0209848, IMG submission 185810) | Permafrost soil microbial communities from the Arctic, to analyse light accelerated degradation of dissolved organic matter (DOM) -... | ecosystem: Environmental > Terrestrial > Soil >...
GCCATCGCCGCTGAAATCAACAAGCGCATGGGCGTCGTGCAGGACGCGTTCATCATGGTGTTCCCGCCGCCGCCAGTGAATGGCCTCGGCACCACCGGCGGCTTCAAGATGATGATCGAAGACCGTGGCAATCTCGGTTACGACGAGTTGAACAAGGCCGTGCAAGCGGTGCAGATGAAGGCCTGGCAAAATCCGAAACTGGCGGGCGTGTTCTCCAGCTTCCAGATCAACGTGCCGCAGCTGTTCGCCGACATCGACCGCGCCAAGGCCAAGCAACTGGGCGTGCCGCTGACGACGATCTACCAGACCTTGCAGATCAACCTCGGTTCGCTGTACGTGAACGACTTCAATCAGTTCGGCCGTACCTATCAGGTGCGCGTCCAGGCCGACCAGCAGTTCCGTTCGCACGCCCAGGACATCGCGCAGCTCAAAGTGCGCAACAACAAGGGCGAGATGATTCCCCTGTCGTCGCTGATGCGCGTCAAGGACAGCTATGGCCCGGACCGCGTGCAGCGCTACAACGCCTACGTGTCGGCTGAGATGAACGGCGCGCCGGCTCCCGGCGTATCGACCGGCGAAGCCCAGGCCGAGCTGACCAAGATCGCCAACGAGGTTCTGCCGACCGGCATCACCTACGAATGGACCGAGCTGGTGTATCAGGACATCCTGTCCGGTAACACGATGATTTACGTGTTCCCATTGTGCGTGCTGCTGGTGTTCCTGGTGCTGGCCGCGCAATACGAAAGCTGGACGCTGCCGCTGGCCGTGATCCTGATCGTGCCGATGTCCATCCTGTGCGCCTTGATCGGCGTGAAGCTGACCCACGGCGACAACAACGTCTTCACCCAGATCGCGCTGTTCGTGCTGGTGGGGCTGGCGTCGAAGAACGCGATTCTGATCGTCGAATTCGCCCGCGAACTGGAACACCATGGCCGCACCGTCGTGCAAGCGGCGCTGGAAGCCTGCCGCCTGCGTCTGCGTCCGATCCTGATGACGTCGATCGCCTTCATCATGGGCGTGGTGCCGCTGGTGTTCTCGCACGGCGCCGGCGCCGAGATGCGTCATGCGATGGGCGTGGCGGTGTTCGCCGGCATGCTGGGCGTGACCTTCTTCGGCCTGTTCCTGACGCCGGTGTTCTACGTCTTGCTGCGCACTTTGGCACAACACTTTGAAAAGAAAAAATCGGCCGCCGCCATCAGCGCCGCGCCGACCCTCGAAGGGAACCACTAAGATGAACAAATTGCAGATGATCGCCAAAGGCGTGGCGCCGCTGCTGGCAGCGCTGCTGCTGGTGGCTTGCTCCGCGCCGGAATTCAAGCAGCCGCAAATCGACACGCCGGGCGCCTTCAAGGAAGCGCAAACCTGGACCGCCCCGGCGGTGCAGACGGCGGCCGACGGCACCCGCTGGCAGCAGGCGCATGAAGCCGAGCGCCAGGCGCGCGGCGAATGGTGGCTGGCGTTTAACGACCCGGCCCTCAATGAGCTGATCGCCGAAGCGACCAAGGCCAACGCCAACCTGGCCGTCGCCGCGGCGCGCGTCAAGCAGGCGCGCTCCATCGCCGGCATCGCCGAAGCCGACCGCATTCCGCAGATCGGCGTCAACGCCGGCGCGGCGCGCGAAAAGGCCTCGCCGCTGTCGCTGGGCGAGCCGCAAGGCACGCCTATCCCGGCCGGCAACCTGTTCCAGGCCAACCTGACGGCCAGCTACGAGGTCGACCTGTTCGGCCGCGTCTCGTCCAACGTCGCGGCGGCCCGCAACGACGCGGCGCAGGTCGAAGCGACCTACCGCTCGGTGCTGCTGTCGCTGCAAGCCGACGTGGCGCAGACCTATTTCCGTCTGCGTGAAACCGACGCCGAACTCGATACGCTGAACCGCACCTCGGACCTGCGTGCCGAAAACGTCAAGGTCAACCAGCGTCGCTACGACCTGGGCGATATCGGCGAATTCGACCTGGCCCGCGCCAAGACCGAGCTGGCGACCTCGCGCGCCGAAGCCATCGGCCTGCAGCGCCAGCGCGTCACCACCGAGCATGCGCTGGCGGTCCTGCTGGGCAAACCGGCGGCCAGCTTCACGGCCGGCGTCAGCCCGCTGCTCGACTCGTCGCTGATGCCGAAGATCCCGGCCGGCATGCCGTCGTCGCTGCTGGAACGGCGTCCCGACATCGCCGCCGCGCAGCGCACGATGGAGGCGTCCAACGCCCGCATCGGCGTGGCCCGCGCGGCGATGTTCCCGTCGCTGCTGCTGAACGCGCAGGCCGGCGGCTCGGCGTCGAACACGGTGGCCGACGTCTTCAAGTGGAGCAGCCGTTCATGGTTGCTGGGCGCTTTGATGTCGATGCCACTCATCGACGGTGGCCGCAACAAGGCCAACATCGCGCGCAGCGAAGCGGCGCTGGATGAATCGGTGGCCAGCTATCGCCAAAGCGTGCTGGTGGCCTTCGCCGAGGTGGAAGACAACCTGGCCGGCCTGCGCATCCTGGCCGGTCAGACCGAGCAGATCGACCAGGCCGTCGTATCGGCGCGCCGCTCGGCCGACCTGGCCAAGAAGCTGTACGACGCCGGCCGTTCGAGCTATCTCGACCTGCTCGACGCGGAACGCAACCTGGCCAGCATCGAACGCAGCGCCGTGCAGCTGCGCGGCGACCGCGCGGTGACCACCGTGGCGCTGATCCGCGCCCTCGGCGGCGGTTGGGATGCTGGCGACACCGCAGCCCAGGTGCATGTGCTCAACTGAGCCACTGCTAGTCACCTTGACGCCGCCACTGATGTCTTTGCTGACATTGATGGCGGTGGCCGGGCGCTCGGCGGAGATGTCTATGTCGACATCGCGTGGTGGGGTTAATTGATTGTCTGAATCTCGTGAGCAAAAATTTGACCTTTTCAATACATCATTACAGCAAAACATTATGGTGTTATAACGTAATAACGACATGCACTTGAAATGCAATTGCGCTATGCTTGCGGCTTTACCGATGGTGCCCCCATGAATTCAGCATTCCAGCAAAATACCCCATTGAACCGCACGCCCGGCACGTCGCTGCACCGGCAATTATTTCTGGTGCTGCGCGATCAAATCATGCGGGGAGCCTATGCTCCTGGCGCCTTGCTGCCCAACGAAGACCAGTTGTGCGCTCAATTCGGTGTTTCCCGCATTACGGTGCGCCGCGCACTGTCGGATCTGGAGGTGCTTGATCTGTTGGAGAAGCGTCAAGGCAGTGGCACTTTTGTCAGCCCCCGCCTGCCGCCGGTGCGCGCGCCGGCAACGCTTGGTTTTATCGGCCAGCAACAGCAGATGTCCAACGACACCACGGTCACGGTATTGAGTTTTGAGGCCGAAATCGCGGTGCCGCCTGATATCGGGCAGCAGCTGGAGCTGCTACCGGGGGCGACAGCGCTACATGTGGTGAGATTGCGGAAGCAGTCGGATGTGCCGGTGATGGTGACCGACGCTTGGATTCCTTCGCACCTTGGTGTGGCCATCACAAAAAAACAATTGCAGCATGAGGCGTTGTTCGAGTTATTGATCAAGCAGGGAGTGCGGTTTGACCGTGTAGTGCAGGAAACGACCGCAGTGGCCGCCACTCCGGCCTACGCCGGCCTGTTGCAAACCGAAGTGGGCCAGCCCTTGCTCAAGTTGACGCGGATTCTGTATGACCAGGAACGTCGTCCTGTGCAGCACCTCAGTGTGCATGTATCGCCGGAACGCAGTCGGATCCTGATGGACATGTCCATCGAGGCCCTGGATACGATGGCGACAGGCAGCATAGTGCACGATATGAGGGGAGCGCTGGCCTGAGCATATTTCGGCGCATTATTTTTTGCTATAATTAAATAGCTATGTTAAAGTAGCTAAATGAAGACCCCACAACCATCGAATGTGTGGCGTTTAAATGGTCAAATCATGACCGTGGTACGTCGCATGAGGCGCGAAGCGCAGAACGAAGCCGAGTCGTGGCCGCGCATCTTGCTGCTCGGCGCGATTGACCGCGGCGACCACCAAGCCATGCCGTCCGAGCTGGCGCTGAGCACGGCCATGCGCTCCTCGAATCTGGCGGTGGCGCTGCGTGAACTTGATGCACAGGGCTTAATCGAGCGCAAGCCCGACCAGGCTGACGGACGCAAGATCCGCGTCGCGCTGACGGCAGAAGGGCGGCGCCTGCTGTATGAAAGCCGTGCGCGCCGTGAACGCTGGCTGTCTGCGGCGATCAGCGCCAGCCTGAGCGCAGAAGAGCGCGCGCTGCTGTTCAAGGCCGGCGAAATGTTGGAGCGCGTCGCCGCCTACGAAGGTGGTGCGCCGCCGGCCGACTGATGATGCGTCCGCCGCTGCCTGTCACGTCGGCAGAGGCGGTGCCAGATTGCTGTCCGCTGTCTTCGTGCGCCGCTACACCCATTTATAACATCGCCTCCATCGCAATACTGAAAGGATAGACCATGAACACCGCATTTATCGGCCTCGACTACATCATCGACATCATGCACCCTAGCGGGAAAATCGCGCGCTCGGCCGCGCACGCCGCCGAGCGCGGCGTGATCGCCAACGCCAATCGGGCGCTGGCCCTCGCGCGCGAACGCGGCTGGCTGTCGGTGCTGGTCAAGGTCGGATTCGACGCCAGCTATGCCGACCAGCCGAAACAGTCGCCGCTGTTCGGCCGCGCCCACGAGTTTGGCGCGCTAGCGCTGGGCAGCGCCGGTACAGAATTCCATCCGGAACTGCATGCCGGGCTGGCAGACCTGGTGATCGTCAAGCCGCGCGTGAGCGCTTTTTATGCCACCGGCCTGGACGCCGCGCTGCGGGCGCGCAAGATCGAACGCGTCGTTCTGGCCGGCGTCAGCAGCTCCTGGGCGGTGCAGAGCGCTGCGCGCGATGCCCATGACCGCGACTATCAGGTCGTCGTGCTGGAGGAGGGCTGCGCCGCCGCCAGCGAGGCTGAACATCAGGCGTCGATGACTCTGCTTGGCACCATTGCCAAGGTCGTCCACTTCGACGAACTCGCGGGCATGTGATGGCGACGCTGCCGCTGCCGTCCATGCAACACATCCAGGTGCGCGCCACGCTGGCGCTGGCTCCGCTGCTGCTGCTCGTTTGGTGGACCGGCGACAAAGTCTGGCTGCAGGCCACTGTCGTGACGATGTCGACCTTCATCGGCATGGAACGCTGCGGACTGGCGCCGCTGGGCGTGGTGCTGCACGGCCTGGCGATCCTGCTAGGTTTCATGGGATTGCTGTGGGCGCAGGCCTGCCCGCCGCTGTTCGTGCTCGGCTGCGTGGCGCTGGCGACGGCAGCCATCGCGCTGACCATGCATGGCGCAAAATGGCGCTCGGTGGGCAATTTTACTTTTATCCCGGCCGTGTACCTGGCGTGCGAGAGTGGCGAGGGCGTGCCTGCCGATGCGTTGCTGGCGCATGGTCTGGCCTTCCTGCCGTTTGCGGTGATGGCGTTGCTGCCGACGCTGGCCTTGTCGGCCGCGCTGCAGGCGCGCGAGCACGCTGCGTGGTCGGGCTATTGGCGGCAACTGCGGCGCAATATCGATCTCGGCGGCGGCAAGCCCTGGAAGGCGGCGGCGCTGACCGTGGCGCTCTCCGTGGGCTGCGCTGCCGCGCTGGTCCAGTGGCGCCACCTGGGCAATGGACAGTGGGTGATCTGGTCGGCGGCCAGCGTGGTGACTGGCGATGCGGGCAGCGCGCGCCTCAAGCTGCGCGACCGCGCAGCGGGCGCCTTGTTTGGCGTGCCGCTGGGCATACTCGCTGGCCAGTTTATTCCGCATAATCTGTTCAGCTTTTGCCTGGCGTCGGTAGCTTCGATCCTGACGCTGGTCGGTTTTCGACGTTATGTGGTGGGATTCGGCCTGCGTTGCGCATTCAGCGCGCTGACTATTGTCATCGCCGGCAATGCCGCATCGATTGCTGCCGAGCGGCTGATCAACGTGCTGATCGGCGGCGCGATAGGTATAGCGTTCGTGCTGGCGGTGCATAACGCTGTGCCGGACGGATACGGCATGGTGAAAGTCGATGGCAGAGGGCAGTAGTATCGATAAAACAGGAAGCGGCTGACGTCATCAACGGGGCTTGAAGCCTCCTCAGACTGCATAGTTTGCCTAGCCCTGGCTATCGCTTCGCCAATGGAGTAGACGCTGAAAAATGCGCTGTGCTGGTTTGCTGTAGGGGCATATCGGTCTTTCGAAGAGTGCAATTGTTTAGCATTTTTTATGCCGTGGATTACCAAGACTTCACCTGCAAGTCACGTTTCCGTCAGGCTGTGTTTCTGGCTTAATCAACTTAGTCAGGAGTATAACTTATGCTACATCGATACACCCCTGTTTTGCGCGCGGTGCTCCAGTTTGGCGCTGGCTTGGCGATTTGCCGGCTTGCGGCCAATGCCGGCGCGCAGGAAGAACACCACCACAAAGATATGGCGGGCATGGCGATGGGTGACAGAGCCAAAACTGCTAACGGCGCCAAGCCGGTGTTCGTAGCCAGCACCGCCAAGTCCTTCGCCACGCTGATGGACGACGCGATGGCGGTTATGGACGACGGCATGAGGCAAACGCCGGTGAACAGCCGGAGCGTGCACGATTTCATCACCATGATGATGCCGCGCCATCATGGCGCGGTCGATATGGCTACGGCGGTGCTGCAGCAACGACCCGACAATTCGCAATCTCCCTCACGGCATCATCGCCGAGCAGTAAAGCAGAGGTTTCGCCATCTACGCCATGCGCCCCATAATTGGCTTTTACCTGACGCCGGGGTCATGCTGGTCGCACCAGAGCAACGCCTTCCACTGCTCGCGCAAGATGTCGATTGGCCCGTCGGCAAATGTTCGGCCAATCACGTCAGTTGCATCAACCAAGCCTTGGTTTGTGTACCGCACACGGCATAGGTTCGCTGCGAGCGCTGTAATGTGGCATTTGGCAAAAAAATGGACGAATGTGACAATGTGTGAAGATTCTCCGCGGCGCTACAAATCACAATGTCGTGACTGAAATCAAGTTTATGCGTTTTGCGCCACGCTGGCGCGCCGGATCAGCAAATATGCCGCCATGCTGCGGTGTTTTGGCGGGAGAAAATGTATGATTGAAATGAATTCGGACGAAGTGCGGCAACCAACGGGCGTACCCGGATGCGACGAAATCACGGGTGGTGGTCTGATGACTGGACGCAGTTATCTACTGGTAGGGACGCCCGGTTCTGGCAAGACAGTGTTGTCTCTTCAGTGGCTGCGCGACGGCGTGCGCCGAAGTGAGGAGGGCATGTATATTTCGCTGTGCGACCCAGTCGAACAGATCGCGCGCGACGTGACTAGTTTTGGCTGGGACTTGAAAGGTATCGCCATGGTCGACCTGTCACCGCGCGGCGACGATCTTGACGAGCACGTTGGCGACTACCATATGTTCCCCCCCAGTGAGGTAGAGAGCGTGCCAGTCTGGCGTGCCATCTATGCCGCTGTGCGCGACAAGCAGCCGCGTCGCGTGGTGATCGATTCTGCCACCCAGCTGCACTACTTGTCCACCGACGAATACCAGTACCGCAAGCACATCCTGGGCCTGGTGCAGTTCCTGAACCGGCAAGGCGTCACCTCGTTGATAGCTTATGAGCCCCGCCTGATGGATCAAGATATGTCGGCCGAGCTTGCCGTTGACGGGGTGCTGCGTCTCCGCGCCGAGATTTCATCCACGCTGGGGATCGGCCTGCGCAGTCTGCAGGTGGACAAGATGCGTGGTTCGGACTTCATGAGTGGGCGCCACCCGCTTCGTATCGACGCCGGCGGGATCACCGTTTATCCGCACAGAATCGAGCGCACGGGCTTGCTGGAGCCGACCGGCGAGCAGATCAGCAGCGGCATCGCCACGCTCGATGCGCTGCTTGGCGGAGGACTGGAATCGGGCACCACAACACTGCTTACCGGGCCGTCCGGTACCGGTAAGAGCACGCTGGGCACACAGTTCCTAGCCCACAACGCCGCGCGCCTGCCTGCGGTACTGTATACCTTCGAGGAAGCGCCTGCCTTTATCGTCGCGCGTAGCCGCTCGATCGGCCATCCGATAGACGCGGCACTAGCCGATGGCAGCTTGCAAGTGGTTCGCATCAATCCGCTCGAACTGTATCCTGACGAGTTCCTAGCCATGGTCCGGCGCGCGGTGGAGGTCGATGGCCGGAGGATGGTCATGATCGACAGCCTGCGGGGCTACCAGATGGCGATGGAAGAGTTCGGTAGGCCGCAGGCCCACATCCACAATTTGATCGCCTACCTGTCGCGGCAAGGTGTGAGCACCCTGCTGATCAACGAGGTCGAGCACATCACCAGCACCAGCCTGAAGGCTACTGACCTTGGTGTGAGTCATCTGGCCGACAATATTGTGCTGTTGCGCTATGCCGAATATGCGAGCTGCGTGATCAAGGTAATCGGCTGCCTAAAAAAACGTGTCGGCGGTTTCGAGCCCGAGCTGCGCCAGCTTCAGGTGGGCCAGGAGGGTATCGAGGTCAGTGCCAAGCTGCAGCATTTGCAGGGAGTGTTGTCGGGCATGCCGGTGGTGCTGCGGTCTGATACACTGCCATGAATCGCCCCCCCCCTCCCGATCGCCACCATCGCGCTGGCGCTATCAAATCCTGCCGACAGCCGGTTGCTCGCTGACCTGCTGTGTCAGACTGGCTATCAGGTGTTGCTGTTGCGGTTGCCGCTGACGGAGGTCGCGCGGCCCGAGATTTCGCTGCTGATCGCCGACGCCGACGCGGCGCGTCGGCACGGCGTGGCCCTGCTGGCCCTGAAGCGTAGCCTCGAGCCGGTCTTCTTGCCGCTGCTGCTGACTCTAAGCGGTCGGGTTCGCGCAGGCAACTGGCTACGAGCCGGATTTGATGACGTGCTGCGCCTGCCCCTCAACAAGGACGACCTGCTGGCCCGCGTGGAGGCCTTCCTGCGGCTGCGCCGCCATGCCGAAGATCTGCGCCGCGAAGACCAGCGCCGCTTCCGGTCCACATTTGACTTGGTGCCGGCTGGGATTGTGCACCTGAGTACGGACGGCCGGCTGCTGCTGGCCAATCCGCAGTTTTGCATGCTGCTCGGCTATGCCGAGACCGAGCTGGCCGCGCTGCCCATGCAGGAGATGATGCGGCCCGATCCGGACGGCGAGGTGGACGCGGCCGTCTCAGGCTGCCGCTTCGACCGACGCTATCTGCGCAAGGACGGCCAAGAGGTCTGGACTTCAGTAACGCTGGCCCAGGTTTGTGATGCTGAGGGGCACCCCACGTACCGCGTGGGTGTCATCAAGGATATTACCGAACGCAAGCGCATGGAGGAGGCGCTGAGTGAGTCGGCGCGCTTCGGCCACTCGACCATCGACGCGCTGGCCCAGCACATCTGCGTCACTGATGAGCACGGCAATATCTTGGCAGTCAACCGCGCCTGGCAAGAATTCGCTATTACCAACGACCTGCCCGGCGACCCAGGCAGCACGCGCTGGAATTACTTCGAGGTGTGCGCGCAGGCGAACGGTGCGGATGGCGAGGCGCGGGCCTTCGCGGACGGCATGCGCGCCGTAGCCAGCGGACAGCACGACACCTTCAGTATCGAATACCCTTGCCACAGCCCAGATACGCAGCGCTGGTTCAACGCTACCGTGACGCGCTTTGCTGGCGAGGGGCCCGTGCGGTTGGTGATCGCACACGAAAACATCACGGCCATCAAGCAGGCTGAGAAAGAGCTACTGCAGTTAGTCCACTACGACACCCTGACGGGTTTGCCTAACCGCTCATTGCTGATACGCCGGTTGAGCGAGGCGGTGGATATGTCGGTCCGCAGCGGCAAGCTGCCGAGCGTGCTGTGTCTAGGTCTGGACCGTTTCAAGGGTGTCAACAACACGCTCAGTCACAAGGCCGGCGATACGCTGTTGCAGAAAGTAGCGCGCCGTCTGCTTGAAATCACGCGCACGGCCGATACGGTGGCGCGCTTCGGCGGCGACGTGTTCGTGTTGGTCGTGTCCGAACCGGCTGGATCAGGGGTGGCACTGGGTGTGGTCGAACGCGCTATGGCTGCGGTGGCGCGGCCTTTGCTGGTCGAGGGCCAGGAATTCTTCCTAAGCTGCAGTGTTGGCGTGGCAACTTATCCCGGCGACGGGGCCGACCCGATTGATCTGGTCGAACATGCCAACATCGCCATGTATCGTTCAAAGGAGCTAGGCCGCAACTGCTACCAGTTCTACGCAGCAGCCATGAACGAGGCCGCGCGCGAGCGGTTGCGGCTCGAGAGCTTGCTGCGCCAGGCGCTCGAACGCGGCGAATTCCTGCTGCACTTCCAGCCGCAGGCCGATTTGCGCAGCGGCCGCATAGTCGGCTGTGAAGCGCTGCTGCGCTGGCAGCATCCGGAGCTGGGAATGATCATGCCGGATCGCTTCATCAAGCTGGCTGAGGAAACCGGGCTGATCATACCGCTAGGCGCCTGGGTGCTACGTACGGCCTGTATGCAATGCCGCGCTTGGCAGCTGGCCGGACTGGGCCAGGTGCGCATGGCTGTCAACCTTTCTGCGCGGCAGTTCGTGCAGCATGATTTGGTCAAGGCGGTGATGGACGTGCTGATCGATACGGGACTGGCCCCGGAATGCTTGGATATCGAGCTGACCGAGAGCGCGGTGATGGCCAATGTTGAGCAGGCCATTGCTACGCTGCACACCCTTAAGGCACTAGGTGTGAAGCTTTCGGTGGACGATTTTGGCACCGGCTATTCCAGCCTAGCCTACCTGCGGCGCTTCCCGATCGACGTGCTCAAGATAGACCAGTCTTTTGTGCGCGACATGCTCGAACCGGGCCAAGCAGCGATTCCGAACGCAATCATCTCGATGGCGCACAGCTTGGGCATAGAGGTCATCGCGGAGGGTGTGGAGACCCAGGCCCAGTGCGAATTCCTGAGCCGTAACATGTGCGACCAGATTCAGGGCTACTGGCTGGGGCGGCCCATGGACCATGCTAGCTTCGAGCGCCTGCTGTGCACGCAGGTTTGTCTGCCACCGGCCGTCTTGCGGCTGAACACTCCTGCGCGCACGTTGCTGTTGGTCGATGACGAACGCAACATCGTGGCGGCGCTGCGTCGGCTGCTACGCAATGATGGCTACCAGATCCTGGTGGCGTATAGCGGTCAGGAAGGGCTGGACGTGCTGGAGAGGCATCACGTCGACGTGATTCTGACCGACCAGCGTATGGCGGGCATGACCGGGGTGGCCTTCCTGCGCACAGCGCGCTGCCTATATCCACACACCGTACGTATCGTATTGTCCGGCTATACCGATCTGCAGTCGGTTATCGACGCCGTCAATGAGGGATCGGCCTACCGTTTCCTAACCAAGCCGTGGGACGACGAGCAGTTACGCAGGCATATTGCCGAGACTTTCGAGCACAAGGAAATGGCGGACGAGAATCGCCGTCTGAACATGAAGCTGCTCACCGCTAACCAGGAACTGGCGGCCAGCAACCGGCGCTTGGAGTCCGTGCTTATTGCCCACCGGTCGTCCGTATCGGCCGTGGGACCGGCCGTTCCGCAGCGCGCGGTGTCAGCTGCGCTGCCGCATTTGGCGCTGATGGGGCCGGTTGCGCCCAGTGCAGTGTGAGTACCGGGCAGCGCCTCGTCGTCCTGCATGGGAACAGCGGCGGCGTACATGTGTGGTGATTTCGCAGGCGGTGTAGCTGAGTGCGAAAGCGCGCAAGCCTGCCACAACGGATGAAAAGCGTTCATCCGACAGTAGCAGCGAGTATAGGCGTCAGCCTCGATCTGAATGAATGGCACTTTAGCAGTACGCCGATTCTGCTTGATCCGTAGTGCATCAGTTTTTTTGGGGGGCACCCGTTCGCCATCTCGATCACGGCCGGTACAGGTGCAGGCGCACAGGGAGCTACCTGCACAGCGCCAGTTGAATGCGTTTGTGAGCGTTGGGCAGCAGACCGTGGTGGCAAAAACGTTTGAACCCAGTGCTGGTGGGCTTTCGGCGCTATATGGTTGGGATTCGGCTTGCGCTGCGCTTTCAGCGCGCTGACTATTGTCATCGCCGGCAATGCCGCATCGATTGCTGCCGAGCGGCTGATCAACGTGCTGATCGGCGGCGCGATAGGTATAGCGTTCGTGCTGGCGGTGCATAACGCTGTGCGGGACGGATACGGCATGGTGAAAGTCGATGGCAGAGGGCAGTAGTATCGATAACACAGGAAGCGGCTGACGTCATCAACGGGGTTTGAAGCCTCCTCAGACTGCATAGTTTGCCTAGCCCTGGCTATCGCTTCGCCAATGGAGTAGACGCTGAAAAATGCGCTGTGCTGGTTTGCTGTAGGGGCATGTCGGTCTTTCGAAGAGTACAATTACTTAGTATTTTTTCACGCTGTGGATTACCAAGACTGCGCCTGCAAGTCGCGTTTCCGCCATGCTGTGTTTTCTGGCTTGATCAACTTAGTCAGGAGTACAACTTATGCTACATCGATCCCACCCTATATTGCGCGCGGTGCGCCAGCTCGGCGCCGGCTTGGCCATTTGCCTGCTCGCGACCCATGCCGGCGCGCAGGAAGAACACCACCATAATGATATGGCCGGCATGGCGATGGGTGACGGCGCCAAAACCACCGGCGGCGCCAAGCCGGTGTTCGTGGCCAGCACCGCCAAGTCCTTCGCCGCGCTGATGGACGACGCGATGGCGGTCATGGACGACGGCATGAAGCAAGCGCCTATGAACGGCCGGAGCGCGCACGATTTCGTGACCATGATGATGCCGCACCACCAGGGCGCGGTCGATATGGCCAAGGCGGTGCTGCTCTATAGCGACGACCCGGAAATCCGTAATCTCGCTCTCGGCATCATCGTCGAGCAGCAAAACGAAATCCACGTCATGCAGGCGTGGCTGAAGCACCATCCACAAACTACCATGGGAGCAGAACAGCCATGAAAACCACCTCCATCTTGCTGGCGGCATCCTCGCTGACACTGAGCATCAGCGCCGCCTGGGCGTTGCCGACGGAGCAGGACCGGGTCTACACGGCCGACCAAAATACCAATACGGTGTCGGTGTTTAACCCGGCGACGAACACGCTGGTCGGCCAGATTAAGCTCGGCAACCCGCGGCCAGACGTGCTATCGCCGCTGTATCGCGGCGAGATCAATGTGCACGGCATGGGCTTCTCGCCGGACCACAAGACGCTGCTGGTGATTTCCAACGGCTCCAATTCGGTGACCTTCATCGACACGGCGACCAACAAGGTCAAGGGCAAGACCTACGTTGGCCGCTCGCCGCACGAGGGCTTCTTCAGCGCCGACGGCAAGGAAGTGTGGGTGGTGGTGCGCGGCGAGGATTACATCTCGGTGATCGATCCGAACACCTTCAAGGAAAAGCGCCGCGTCCAGACCGACATCGGTCCCGGCATGGTGCAGTTTATGCCGGACGGGAAGCTGGCGTTCGCGGTGTCGAGCTTCACGCCGGTGGTCGACGTGATTGACGTGAAGACGCACACCGTCATCAAGAAGATTAACGTGGTCAGCCCGTTCTCGCCGTTCCTGCAATTCACGCCGGACTTTACAGAGATGTGGATGACGCACAAGGACGTCGGCAAGGTGACCCGCATCGACACCCGCACGCAGGAAGTGGTCGGCGTGATCGACAGCGGTTTTATCAGCAACCACCTGTCGTTCGCCACCGTCGGCGGCAAGGTGTATGCGTATGTGTCGATCGGTGGCGAGAACGTGGTCAAGGTCTATACCACCGACAAGGAAGCCAAGCTGGTGGCGACCATACCGACCGGCGCGTTGCCACACGGCGTCTGGAGCTCGGACGACAGCAGCCGCGTCTACGTCGGCCTGGAAAACGGCGATGGCGTCGACGTGATCGACACGGCCACCAACAAGGTCGTGGCGCACATGCTGGGTGGCCAGGCGCCACAGGCCTTGCTGTTCCTGTCGAACGTGGTGGCGAAGGGCGATGCGGGCACCAGCAATCTGGTGCCGCGCGTGAACAAGGAGTCGGTCAATATCCCACTTAAGCCGGTGGCGAGCGAAGGGAAAGGCTTTGTCGTGTCGCGCAACCTGGGCGTGATCGACGCGTTGGAAGTGTCGCTCTTCAAGCTCAAGCCGGAAACGATTTATACCGTTTATATGAGCGGGCAGGGCTCGCCGCTGGCCAGCTTCAAGACCGATGCCAAGGGCGCGGCCAACGGCACGATGATCGGGCCGGTGCGCGAATCGGCCAAGCTCGATGCGCCGGGCGGCAGCAGCCATCTTGTGGTGATGGAAGGGACGCAGCCGGCCGATGCCCGGAAGGCGGTGCTGATCGACGCTCTCTAATAAAAAAGCCGGCTACGACGATCCGCGCGATGGCAAGCGCCGGTTCGGCGCCGCCGTGGTGCTGGTGCCCTTATGCATGCGCTCCTGCCGCCTTGGGCGACAGGGCAGCCCGCATCGCTTCAACCGCGATACAGCGGGTTGCTTGCGACGTAGACGGTGACCATGCCGACGTCAACGCCGGCCGGGGCGATTTTCGCCAGGTCGAAGCGCTCTTCGGCGCGCAAGGTGTCAAAGTGCCAGGTGAACGTTTTGCCGTTGACGTTGAAAGCCACGGTGTCACCGTTGTTGACGTTGACCGACTTGGTGTCAGCGCTGATGGTGATCTGACGATTAGCATAGGCGTTTTCTGCGGCCACGCCGTAAACAGCCTGCTGGCTGGTGGCAGCGTGGACGGCGCCGGTGCTAGCGATGATGGCGGTGGCGATAACGGCGGTGCGTAGTGCTTTAAACATGATATTTCCTTTAGTGGTGGAGTGAAGATGTAGCAAGTCTAAACAGTGGGCACTGACAGGACGATGACGTGCAAATGACAGATGTGCAATCTCCGCACCCCTCCAAAATTCTGACCATGGACTCCTCTATAAGGAACCATCATGAAGATTCTGGTTGTAGAAGACGAGCCCAAAGCAGGTGACTATCTGGTCAAGGGACTACATGAATCAGGCTATGTGACCGATCTGGCGCGCAACGGCGTGGATGGCCTGGCGCTGGCGCAGGAGATTGACTACGATTTGATCGTGCTGGACGTCATGCTGCCGCGCATGGACGGCTGGACCGTACTGAGCAAACTACGCGAGCGCAAGGAGACACCGGTCCTGTTCCTCACGTCGCGCGACGATGTCGCCGAGCGCGTCAAGGGCCTTGAGCTAGGCGCCGACGATTACCTGATCAAGCCCTTCGCATTCTCCGAATTGCTGGCGCGTGTCAAGACGCTGCTGCGGCGCGGCCCGGTGCGCGAGGTGGAAATCATCCATGTGGCCGATCTGACGATCGATGTGCTCCGCCGCCGTGTCACACGCAGCGGCCAACGCATCGAGCTGACGGCCAAGGAATTCGCGCTGCTACATCTGCTAGCCAAGCGCCAGGGCGAAGTGCTGTCCCGCAGCCAGATCGCCTCCATGGTATGGGACATGAATTTTGATTCGGACACCAATGTGGTCGATGTGGCGATTCGCCGCCTGCGCGCCAAAGTTGACGATCCGTATCCGGTCAAATTGGTGCAGACAGTGCGCGGCATGGGTTATCTGCTGGAGCGGCGTTCGTGAAGCGCCGGCCGCTATCACTGGCGCTGCGCGTGGCCTTGCTGCTGTCGGCGGTCAGCGTTGCCAGCTTTCTGGCAGTGGGCGTCTATCTGTATCAAACGCTGCAGCATCATATGCGCGACCGCGATGACATCGAGCTCATTGCCAAGGCTGACCAACTGCGCCGCATCATTGCCAACCTGCCGTCGGCCGCCGCCGTCGCGCAGGACAGCACTCCACTGACCGATACACTGTTTGGTCATAGCGACTTCATGCTGCGTGTAAATGCGGCTAATGGCCAACCGCTGCTGCGCACTTCGGTCACATCGCGGCCCCTGCCGCAGGTGCCAAGCGTGCCGGAAAATCAAGCGCTGACGCTGAATGACATCCATGACTGGCAACCAGCCAGCGGCATTGGCCGCATGGTCCTGGCCAATGGCCTGGCCGGTACGGATCCGGTGCAGATTACCTTGGCGCGCGAACGCTCAGACCGCCTGAAAATCCTGCGCGTCTATGTTGCCGACTTGCTGATGGCGCTAGGCGGCGGCGCGTTGCTCGCGTCACTGTTGGGTTATATCATTGTCGGTCACAGCATGCGCCAGCTGCGCTCAGTGATCGGCAAGGCCAACGACATCAGCACCAGCCGTCTGAATACCCGCCTGTCGGTGCAGGACGCGCCAGTGGAGCTGCGCGAAATTGGCGCCGCTTTCAACGCCATGCTGGACCGGCTGGAAGACGGCGTGCAGCGTCTATCCGGCTTTGCCGCGGACCTGGCGCACGACATGCGCACACCGGTCAACACGCTGATGGTGGAGACACAGGTTGCCCTGTCACGCCAACGCTCAGCGGAGGAATATCAAGTGCTACTGGCATCCAACTCGGAGGAATACGAACGGCTGGCGCGCATGATCGAGAACACGCTGTTCCTGGCGCGCGTCGACAATGCGCAACAGGCGCTGCGACGCGAATTACTCAACCTGCAGGTGGAACTGCAGCGCATTCACGACTACTTTGAAATTTTGGCCGAGGATGTGGGCGTACGCTTGTTGGTGGAAGCGGATCCGATTCTCGCCAGCATCGACCCGGTGCTACTGCAGCGCGCGGTCAACAACCTTATTTCGAATGCCATACGTTACACGCCGAAAGATGGAACAGTAAAACTTTCTGCTCGGGCAGTATCGGAGGGCGTAGAAATAAGTGTGACCAATACGGGGGGCGGCATTGCCGCGGAGCACCTGCCTCACATCTTTGACCGTTATTACCGTGCCGACGAGGCTCGCTCAGATCATGCCTTTTCGGCCGGCCTCGGTTTGTCCATCGTGCTCGCCATTATGGAATTACATGGAGGAACGATTTCAGTAGAGAGTCAGCCGGGGGGGAGCACTACATTCTTGTTGTTGTTCAAAGACCTGACCGCAACGGCGAGTGATGTAGCGTAGGTTTTCATAGGCCAGGAATGCCCACTGTTTTCGTTGCAGTCCAAGTTTAGCTTTCTTGCGCCGATAGAATTTGCGCGCCGGTTCATAGCGGTGCAGCGCCGTGCCGATATGCTGCGCCATACTCGTTTGGTTCGATACGATTTGCGGCGTTCGCTACCCAGGCAAATGCATGCGTCTACGGGGTAGGTCAGATACGCGCCGGCTCTTAGCCACTGTCAGATTCTTGTAATGTTCCCGTCATGCTGTGGTCAGCACCGGACTCCTATACTGCCTCTCATCGATGCATCATTTTCGATGCAAGAACAAAGCCCCCAAATGAAATCACTTACACAGTAAAATTATCATGTTGAACTTTAAACGCACCACCATCGCTCTCGTCTTTGCCAGCATTTCCTCCTCCGCACTACTGGCCTCTGCCCACGCGGCTCCCCCAAGCGGCTCCGCCGCCGACTTCGGCATACAGGTTGCCGACAATGCGTCGATGCGCGCCATTGCCATTAACGCCAATACCAAGTGGGTCAACGTCACCAACGGCGAAACGGTGCGATTCAATGTCAATGGTCAGAGCTTCTCCTGGCACTTCGACACCTATCACGACGAGACTTCATTCCACTTGGCCAAGATCGCTCCTGCCGGCGTTATGGTGGGCGATGTACGCGTCTTCGTCGCCGCCAATCCGCTGTACCGTGGCTAAGGCCATCAACAAGGAGCGCTGTTGCGCGACAGGGACCGTGGGAAAAAACCGAATAATTAGACTATGAATCCGCTATCAAACATCCGTATCGGTCCGCGTTTGGCCATCGGCTTCGCCATCGTCCTGTCGCTATCCGTGGTGTCCACCTCGTGTGCGCTGCTCAGCGCGCGCGACAACGCCGAGGCGACCAAACTCATGATGGAGCAGCCGTTGGCCAAGGAGCGACTCGTCTCCGACTGGTTCACGCTGAACTATTCTTCGATGGCGCGCACCTCGATGATCGCTAAGAGCAGCGACGACGCCCTGTCGGCGACTTTCGCAGACACCATCGCCGACACCAGCAAAAAAATCTCCCTCTTGCAGGAGCAGATCAGCGGCCTGCTCAGCGGTGATGAGGAAAAGACTATCTACCGTGATTTGGTCGGTGCGCGCGGGGCCTATTTGAACGCCAAGACTCGGGTCATGGAAGCGAAGAAAGCTGGTGACGCGGCCGCTGCGGAGCACATCTACCTTGACGTGTTTGTGCCCGCCGCCGCGGCCTATCAAGCCAAGGTGCAGGCGCTGCTGGCCAACCAGCGCAAGGCAATCAACGATACCGCGCTCTCGATCGAACAGGCCAATACCCGCAGCTTCACCTTATTGGTGGCGCTGAGCATGCTGTTGATCGCGCTCGGCACTGTCTGCGCCTTCCTGATTTCGCGTAGCATAACGCGACCGCTGCGCGCGGCCATCGCAGTCGCCGCCACCGTCGCCGATGGCGACTTGCGCACTGTATTCACGGCACCGTCGCGCGACGAAATCGGCGACCTGATGCGCGCCCTCAAGGGCATGAACGATGCCCTCGGCAGGATCGTCCGCGAAGTGCAGGGCGGAACCACGGCGATAGCCAGCGCGTCCAGCCAGATCGCCGCCGGCAATCTGGACTTGTCTACGCGCACTGAACAGCAAGCCAGCTCGCTTGAGGAGACCGCTTCGTCGATGGAGCAGCTGACCGCTACCGTGCGCCAAAATGTCGCCAACGGTGGACAGGCGAATCAACTGGCTGCGGCGGCCTCCGAGATCGCAATCAAGGGCGGCGATATCGTAGGCCAGGTGGTCGAAACGATGGGTTCGATCGACGCCTCGTCCCGGAAAATTGTCGATATCATCGGCGTTGTCGACGGCATAGCCTTCCAGACCAACATTCTGGCGCTTAACGCTGCCGTTGAAGCGGCCCGGGCAGGCGAGCAGGGACGAGGCTTCGCCGTGGTCGCCTCAGAAGTGCGTTACTTGGCGCAGCGCTCGGCCAGCGCCGCAAAGGAAATCAAGGAGCTGATCGAGCACTCGGTGGCACAGGTCGATAATGGCATTCGCCTGGCGCGGCTAGGCGGCAACACAATGGAAGAAGTCGTCGCCAGCGTACGCCGGGTCAATGACATCATGGGCGAAATTACCGCCGCTGGTCAAGAACAAAGCTTAGGCATCGACCAGATCAATCAGGCGATAGCGCAAATGGACCAGGTGACCCAGAAAAACGCGACGCTGGTAGAACAGGCGGCAGCGGCCGCCGAAAGCATGCAGGACCAGGCCGCCAGCCTGGCGCGCGCGGCTGCCGGTTTCAAGCTCAACGCAACACCGGTGCAGATGCCGCTTCGATCACGCGCGCTGGCCGCTCCAGCAACACTGAACTTGCGAACCGTGGCGAGCGCCGAGGGATTTGCTTGAGTTTTCGATCCATGGTATTTCAGCGGCTTATTAAACTTACCCCAAAGAAATTATATTGGTCTTGTTGATAGTAATAAGCCATAACATCGAGGTAAAGCATCATAAATTGAGTAGCGGAGGAATCAATGAAGATTTCGACTAAGGCTCTGAGCACTTTGATGGCTACCATATTGATGATATGCCATCCAATTTCTGCGCATCCAAAAGAAATCAATATTGTTTTTATTCCGAAATCGAGTAGTAACACCGGTTATTGGCGTGCAGTACGCGATGGAGCACAGGCCGCAGCTGCCACCCAAGCAAATATCAATTTCACGTGGCGTGGACCAGCCTATATCAACGACACTGAAGCACAAATCAAGATGTTGCAAGTGTATACACGGGCAGGTGTCGATGTCATTCTAATTGCGCCAGTCCATCGCGGACTCTTAGCGGAACCAATGACGAAGGCGATGCGCCTCGGCATCAAGGTGATCGTTGTCGATTCGCCCGTGGAGTGGAGCAATTATCTACAGTATATATCCACAAATAATTATGCTGCCGGTTGTCTGGCAGCTAAACGGATGTCCGTGTCTCTTGGCGGCCGCGGTAGCGTGGTGGTCGTCCGGACGATCGAAGGTAGCGGCTCTTCCGAGGAACGCAGCAGAGGTTTTATCGAGTATATACAAAAATATTCGCCCAACATACAAATTGTCGCGAAAATTTATGCAGGGCCGACCCATGGCACAGCATTCCGAAGAGCACTTGCGTTGTGGAAAGAACAGCCGCAGATCGATGGTGTGTTTACCACGAATGGGCCTTCCAGCGAAGGTATGTTGCTCGCATTGCGACAGGCGGGAATAGCCGGGAAGAAGAAATTTGTAGCTTTCGATGTAACAAGCCTTCTTTTAAAAGGGTTGGAGCTGAACGAAATTGAAGGGCTAGTATTGCAGGATCCGTGGAAAATTGGTTATATAGGAGTCAGAACAGCAATGGCAAGTGTGGCTAATACCGTTCATATCCCTAAAATTATTACATTGAATGCGCATATGGTCACTTTGGAAAATTATAAAAATCCGGAAATTGATGCTCAAATTTCTCATCAATTGAAGTAAAAATCTTCTATCCACATTGATGCACAGGATAGACTTGAATTCTACCGTCCAACTCAAGCGTCCCTGTACATTAATGGGATGCCTAAGTGCTTCCTGAAGCCCTTAGATGGTCGCCGATCAATTCCAGAGCGCTGATGGCCTCATCACGCACATACTGTGACGTATTACCTGCCAAGCCGAACTCCCGCAGGTGCATACCAGCCCGCTTCGACGAAGGGCGAAAGCTCTATGTGTTGCCGGTAGGGATCGATCACGACGTGGGCGTCGGCGAACACATCTGGGAAAGAGGCGTTGGCCTGAAATAGTATAAAAAAAACCGCACAGTCCCGGGTAAGGGCTTGCGGGGCAAAGTACAACGAAGGAAATCGAAACTAACTAAATAATATAAATAATTTACAACATAAACCGTTTAAAACGAATGGCGCACACCGATATCTAACGCCGAATTGCCGCTGCCCGCCTCGGTGTCGTTGCCGACCGTGTAACCGGCGCCGTTCTTGTTGGTGATATGGGCGTAAGACAGATAGGTGCTGGTACGCTTCGACAGTGCGTAGCTATAGCCAACGCCTAGTTGCGATGCGTTCTGGCCAAACTGCTTATCGTCCTTGTGGACATACGAGGTCATGATGGTACCGGAGCGGCTAACCGGAATCGTCGCGCCGATCAGCAGGTCGGCGCTGTTGGTGGTCGCTTTCGGCGCCACAGCGTAACCGTAAGGATTGGTCAGATTCGGCAGCACGGCGCTGTTGAAGCCCTTGTCCAGGCTATATGAGAAGTAGGCGCGCAACAGCGTGAAATCATAGTTCGCCACCAGCAGCGTGGTGTGGCCCAAATCATGGCTGACGGCCTGAATCGCCGCCGCCGTCGCTGTCGCGGTCACCGCCGCCGTGTCGCTGTTGCGACTGCTGTACACCAGCCGCGCATTGAACACGGCGCCGGTATAAGCCAGCGCCGCGCCAATCTCGCGGCCGGCCGACGCGTCGCCTGCCTGCTCGCCGGCGCTGTATGTCACTTCGCCGGACACGCCGTTCACCATCGGCGAGTTATACGCCACCGTGTTGCTGGTGCGCGTGTTGACGCCGGCCAGCGGGAACAGGTTCTTCACCGTGCCGGCATAGCCGAGCGCGAACGGATCGCCCACTTCACCGAGCGCCTGATACAGCACAGTCTTCTGGCGGCCCAGCGTCAGCGCGCCATATTCGCGGCTGCTCAAGCCGACGAAGGATTGGCGGTTGAACGCCTGGCCGGCCGAATCCTGCGCGCCGGTGTCGGCCAGCACGCCTTCTTCCAGTACGAAGACGGCCGACATGCCGTCGCCCAGGTCTTCATTGCCCTTGAAGCCTAGGCGCGAGGCCGAGCCAACGCCGCTGGTGACCTTGCTGACCGAGCCGGCCGCCCCACCGCGCTCCGATACCACGCCGACATCGACTGTGCCGTAGATCGTGACGTTCGATTGTGCTTGGGCCGACGCGATGCCGACGCCCCCGAGGAGTGTCGCTATAATCAGTTTTTTCATAAATACTGCCTGTTTCAGTGGTTGGAAAAAAGGGAAGGGCGAGCTTTCGAAAAATAAAGTAAACCTTATTCTGCACGGGCGTATGCACCGACGCTGCTGAGCCCCCCAAGCCGACGTCGAAATAGCACTTGAAGGAGGTGGCAGGTGACAACGCGTTGTCTCCCGCCTGCAGTTCGACGCCGTCGGCGCATACGAGCCACGCCGTGTCTAACACGATCAAATGGTATGGCGCCGGGCCTGACGCGTCGGGTAAAGTGTCAGCATGTGGCCAAGGATGGTCATTCGATCAAGTAGGGCCGGCATCAGCCGTGACACAGTGGATTACTGGCGACGTAAAGTGCACCATCGGCACGTGCAGGTCCTTCGGCGCGATGGCCGGTGGCGGGGTTGCCGGCATGCGGTGTGAGAGCGCCGCCCGCTGCAGCCGTGTCCGATGAACTCAAAGATTTTCCTTATTTTCTCCGCGTGATCGATGCGGCAAGTA
>Ga0209848_1000320_pt1 | contig 22350 bp, 20 predicted proteins | sample OrgsoiDNA_201062_FD_185810 | JGI IMG/M metagenome (GOLD analysis project Ga0209848, IMG submission 185810) | Permafrost soil microbial communities from the Arctic, to analyse light accelerated degradation of dissolved organic matter (DOM) -... | ecosystem: Environmental > Terrestrial > Soil >...
CATCGAGCGCTGCCACGGCCACACCCGGGTCGGCATGGTGCTGCCCGGCGCGCAGCGGCCGGTGCCGCAGCAGCGCTACGACTTCGTCTGGTGCGTGCTGCTGCGCACGCTGCGCTGCGCCTCGGGCAACGACCACGCCACGCCGGTCGTCGTCGAGTACGCCTTCCCGCAGCCGGCCAACGCCCACGTCTACGCGGAAACCTTCGGCTGCCCGGTGCGCTTCAACATGCCGCACAACGTCATGGAATTCGCCGACGCCGACCTGGTCATGGCGCTGCCGCCGCACCCGCCGCTGCGCGACGGCGAAGGCGCGCAGGTGATGGCCAGCCTGGCCCACGCCGAGCCGCCGACCTTCAGCGCCAAGGTGCAAAACCTGCTCGCGGCGCTGCTGCCGAAAGGCCCGCCGCACCGCGACGACGTGGCCGCGCTGCTGATGATGAGCGAGCGCACCTTGCAGCGCCGGCTGGCCGAGGAAGGCACCAGCTTCACCACGCTGGTCGACGACACGCGCCGCGAGCTGGCGCGCCAGTCGCTGGGCGGCGGCGAGCTGTCGCTGAAGATGCTCAGCTTCCAGCTCGGCTTCTCGGAACCGAGCGCCTTTTACCGCGCCTGCAAGCGCTGGTTCGGCATGGCGCCGTCGGACATCGTCAATCTGGCGCACCCGCCGGGTGCGCCGTCCGCAGCGGCCGCCGGGACGTCCAACATGGCAGCGGGCGGCAAACCGCGCGCATAATCGCAGCACAACTCAAGGAGACGGCGATGGGATGGCTATCAGGCAACCAGAAAAAATCGATGCTCGGCCAGCTGCTGGTCAAGCAAAAGCTGATTTCGCAAGCCCAGCTGGAGCAGGCGATCGCGCAGCAACGCACGACGGGCCAGCGGCTCGGTGATATTTTCGCCGAGTGGAACCTGATCACCCAGCAACACGTGCAGGACGCGCTGCGCAAGCAACGCAACCTGCGCCTGGCCGCCGCCATCGCCACCTCGCTGCTGGCGCCGATGGAGGTCTACGCCGCCGAGGCGCTGCCGGCCGTCGCCGTGAGCACGCCGGTGCTGCTGGCGCGCAGCCAGAGCGGCCTGCAAATGCTCACCGAGGACGAGCTGAGCGACACCACCGCCCAGGGCCTGGGCGACGACCTGGTCTCGCAGATCAAGCAGCAAGTCAAGAACAACGGCGTCGACGTGGTCGGCGACATGGCCAAGATCCTCAACCCGGTGCTGGGTTTCCTCGACGCCGACGTCAGCATGAAGGACGTGATCTACGACCCCAGCAAGGCCGCCGCCACCATCAACAAGGACGGCTCGATGACCTTGACCCTGCCGACGTCGATCGGCCAGATCAACTTCGCCAACATCCGCGTCAAGGGTTCGGACGGGCCCAGCTTCGGCAGCATCTCGATCAACAACATCGACATGAGCGGCACCGTCATCACCGTCGGCATGCACCACTGATGCGCGGCGCATCGCTGTTGATCGCTTTGGCCGCCGGCGTGGCCGGCGCCGCGGCGCAGGCCGATGCGCAATCCATCGCGCCGGAACGGCTGTCGGAGGAGCGCGTCGACGTGGCCGAAGTGCTGCGTCCCGCGCTGCCCGGCGAGACCTACGACGCCGTCACCATCATCGACGCGCCGGTGGCCAGGCTGTGCGCCATCGTCCAGGATTACGCGGCCTACCCGGCCTTCATGCCGAACACGGCCAACACGCAGATCGTCAGCGGCGGCGAGCACGCCGTCATCGACATGACGCTGAGTCTGCCGCTGGGCAAGCTCAAGCGCTACCGCTTGCAGCTCGACGCCAGGCACGGCGGCGACACCTGCCAGCTGTCGTGGCAGCTGTTGCCGCGCGCCGACCTGGCCGTCGCCGACACCATCGCCAACACCACCGGCTACTGGTTGTTCACGCCGCTGCCGGCCAATCACAACAAAAGCGTGGTCGAATATTTCGTCTACGCCGATCCGGGACCGGTGCCGTTCGGCCTCGGCTGGATCGTCGACATCCTGAGCAAGAAGAGTTTGCCCGACACGCTGGAAGCGCTGCGCGGCCGCGCGCAAAAGCCGTAGCGACACGGCATCCCGGTGCTGTCCAACGCCCGCTAGAAAAGATAACGCCGGCCCGTCCGACTTCGATTCATTCTCGCAGATGAATACCTGTGCCTTGATCCAACTCCTCCACGGATTGGAAACGGCGTTCGCGCTATGGCGCCCGAGGTGACTGGCATCCGCCTGCGCGCCCCTGTGGCAAACCTTCTATTTTCCGTTCTATTTTCTTCTGCTTTTTTCTGCTTTCTTCTATTTTGAACTTTGCCCCAATTTGCAGGTCTAAATAGGGGATTGCAGAACAAAATAGAAGGAGAAATAGAATGAAATCCACAGTGAGTCTGCAGGTCGATACCGCCGTCCTGCTCCGGCTGATTGCGCAACTGCGCCAGCTGGGCGGCGCGCAAGACGTGTCGGAAGCAATCACCGCTGCCATCGCTTTTTGGCTCGATGAGCGCGCCAAGGCCCCGGCCGTCGGCGATCCTGCGAACGTGCGCGGCTATCAGTGGAAATCGCTGTTTCTGCCGGAGGGCACGGTACTGCGTTCCTGGAGTTATGGCGAGCACAACTACGCCCGCGTCGAGGGCGACCAAATCATCCATCAAGGCCGCAGCGTTTCCCCCAACCAGTTTGCGCAATCGTTCGCGCGCAGTACCCGCAACGCCTGGACCGATTTATTTGTGCGCCGGCCCGGTGACAAGCAATTCAAACTGGCCTGCCTGCTGCGCCGCGACTTGGCCGGAGAGGAAAGAGCGGCGGTGCCGCCATCCGCACCGCAAAACGATCCCGCCAGCCTGATGTTGGCGGCGCTGTTGTCGCATTCTGCAACCTCAAGCAATATCGCCGCAAATACGCCCGCCAAAACCGTCGCAGAGCCACTGTCCCCACCGCGTCGGGACAAGACACCCGCACCCGGCTGGGATTTACCTGAGCGCCGTCATTTCCGCTACCGGCTTGAAGACGTCGCATTTGACTGAGGCTGTTAAGTAAGCAAGCGTCCGGCCCCGGCAAAGCATGCAATAAAAAAGCAGCCTTCTCGCGAAGACTGCCTGACTGCCTTTACCTAAAGCCGGTACGACCCGACCAACTTACGTTGCCACTATTTGGCCGCGACGCGGGCCTTGGCGAAGGCGTCGTCCGGATTCCACTGCGGCATATGCGGCGCGTCGGCGATCAATCGGCCCAGCGCCAGCGTGTATTGCGCGGTCTGCGTCATGCCGGTCAGATCCCAGCTCGGATCGTATTCGTCGCTGACCTGGTGGTAGCGCTGGCTGTAGCTCGCGGCCTTGGCCGTCGATGCCGCCTGGTCGTGCACGAACTCGCGGCCCGGCTCGATCGAGAACGCCGGCACACCCGCCTTGGCGAAATTGAAATGGTCGCTGCGGAAGTAGCCGCCCGCCAGGTCCGGCTTGGCCACGGCGATGTGCATGCCCATCTGTTTGGCGGCCCGCGCCGCCAGCTTGCCCAGTTCGGTGCGCTCGGCGCCGGCCGTGCCGATGTCGTGCGTCGGGCCGACCCAGTTCAGGCAATCGAGGTTGAGGTTGGCGGCGGTTTTGGCCAGCGGCCACAACGGCGCGGACGCGTAGGCGCCGCTACCGAGCAGGCCCTGCTCCTCGGCCGCCACCCACAGGAACATCTGCGAGCGTTTGCCGGGCGCCTGCACGGCCGCGCGCGCCATCGCCAGCAAACCGGCCGAACCGGAGGCGTTGTCGACGGCGCCGTTGAAGCTGGTGTCGCCGGTGCCGGCCTGCTTGCCCAGATGGTCCCAGTGGGCGCTGTAGATCACCACTTCGGCCTTCAGCGCCGGATCGGTGCCGGGCACGATGCCGGCCACGTTGAACTGCTCGACCTGGCGCACCTGCGCCTTCATCTCGCCTTCGATTTTCGCCGCCAGCTCGACCGGCTTGAAGTCCTTGCGCTCGGCCGCCGCGCGCAGCGCGTCGAGGTCCTGGCCGCCGGCCTTGAACAGCGCGCGCGCCGTCGCCTCGGTCATCCAGCCCTGCAGCGCGGTGCCGGTGTCCCCCTCGGCCAGCTGGAAGCGCTCGCTGCCGGACCAGCTGTTCTGCACCACGCTCCAGCCGTAGGAGGCCGACGCGTCGGTGTGGATCAGCAGCACGCCGGCCGCGCCGCGCCGCTTGGCCTCTTCGAATTTATAGGTCCAGCGGCCGTAATAAGTCAGGCCCTTGCCGTTGAAGCGGTTCGGCTCCTCGGCCGTCGGCTGCGGGTCGTTGACCATCATGATCAGCAGCTTGCCCTTGACGTCCATGCCCTTGTAATCGTCCCAGCCGCCCTGCTCCGGCGCCGTGATGCCGTAGCCGACGAACAGCAGCGGCGCATCGAAGCTGTGCGCGGCCTGCGCGTCGCCGGGCGCCCAGACCCAGTCCTTGCCGAATTCCAGCGGCAGCGACTGGCCGCCCGCCTCCAGGCGCAGCGTGCTGTCGGCCGGCCGCGCGATGACGCCGGCGATCTTGACCGACTGCCGGTAGCTGGCGCCGTTACCCGGTTTCAGGCCGATGGCGGCCGCTTCCGTTTCCAGATAGGCGACGGTCAGGTCGGCGCCGCGCTGGCCGGTGCCGCGCCCTTCGAGCACGTCGCTCGACAGGAATTGCAGGCTGGCGCGCAGCGGCGCTTCCTGCACGGCCGGCAGCGCGGCGGCGTGCGCCGCGTGCGCCGGATAAGCCAGCGCCAGGCTGGCGGCCAGCACGCTGGCGACGAGGGAGGAGGTGAATTTTTGCATGGGTTCCTGGGATGGGCTAAGCATCGTGGTCGGTGGCGCGGACTGGGAATATTGCCGCGCGTACATTATATGCCGGGCAGCCCGGCTTGCCGAGCGGCGTCGATTGCGCGCCGCAGCACGCCACGCGCTAAAATCACGCCATGAGCGCATCCATTCCCGCATCGACTTTCGCATCGACTCCCGCATCGTCCACTTACATCGGCCGCTTCGCGCCGTCGCCGACCGGCCCGCTGCATCTGGGTTCGCTGGTGGCCGCCATGGCCAGCTACCTTGACGCCCGCACCCATCACGGCACCTGGCAGGTGCGCATCGAGGACGTCGACGGCGACCGCAACGTGCCCGGCGCCGACCGCCACATCCTCGGCTCGCTGCAACGGGCCGGCATGTTGTGGGACGGCGACGCGACGTGGCAAAGCCAGCGCGGCATCGTCTACCAGAGCGCCATCGACTATCTCGGCGAGCACGTCTATCCCTGCGGCTGTTCGCGCAAGGACATCGCCGACGCCCAGCACCGCCTGAGCCCGAAACAGGCGCAGGCGCTGGTCTATCCCGGCACCTGCCGCCACGGCCTGCCGCCCGGCCGCGCGGCGCGCGCGCTGCGCCTGCGCGTGCCGCAGCCGCGCCACACCATCGCCTTCGTCGACCGCTGGTACGGCCTGGTGGAGCAAGACCTCAGCGACGAGGCCGGCGACTTCGTCGTCAAGCGCGCCGACGGCTTTTGGGCCTATCAACTGGCGGTGGTGGCCGACGACGGCGCGCAGGGCATCACCGACATCGTGCGCGGCGCCGACCTGCTCGACTCGACGCCGCGCCAGATCTATCTGCAACAGCTGCTCGGCCTGCGCCAGCCGCGCTACCTGCATGTGCCGGTGGTGCTCAACGAACGCGGCGAAAAACTGTCCAAGCAGACCGGCGCGGCGGCCTTCGACAACGGCGCCAGCGTCGAGCAGCTGCTGGCCACGGCGCTGCTGCCGGCCGCGCGCTTCCTCGGCATGGACCTGCGGGCGGCCAGCATCGCCGAGTTCTGGCGCGCCGCGCTGCCGGCGTGGGACCGGCTGATGCTCGAACACCGCGTGCCGGGCCGCTGAGCAACCCGGTCGCGGCGACGCAGCGGGCCGCCATTGCGCCGCACCGGCCGGCGCAATGGCGATCAGCAAAATGGCGACAAATAGGCGGCGCCACCGAACGCTGCGCCGACGTCAGCGCGCCGGCGCTTGCTCGTAACGTCGGGTAACGTACAGTCGCCGGCCCGCGCCGGCCGCTACACTGGATTTTTATCTCACTCACTGGCCCATCATGGAAATCGAACTCAAGCTGGCGCTCGACCCGGCCGCCAACGACACGCTGCGCCGGCATCCGCTGCTGGCCGAACACGCCGACGGCGGCGCCCGCGACGCGCAACTGCTTGCGCGCTATTTCGACACCTCCGACTTCTATCTGCGCCAGCACGGCGCCGGCCTGCGCGTGCGCAAGGTCGACGGCGAGTGGATACAGACGATGAAGGCCGGCGGCGGCGTGCAGGCCGGCTTGCACGCGCGCAACGAATGGGAAGGCCCGGTGGCGCGCGCCTGGCCCAATTTAAACAAGCTCAGGAAAATCATCGACGGCGACGGCGACGGCGGCGCCGACTGGTCCAGCCTGCTCGACGCGCCCGGCCTGGCCGAGCGTCTGCAAGCGCAGTTCGCCGTGCGCGTCGAGCGCACCACCTGGGACTTGCACGTCGACGGCGCCGCCATCGAAATGGTGCTCGACGTCGGCGCCGTCGAGCACAACAGCGCGTCCGACCCGATCAACGAAATCGAACTGGAACTCAAGTCCGGCCAGCCCGAGACGCTGTACCGCTTCGCGCTGCAACTGCTGGAGGACCTGCCGCTGCGGCTGGAAAACAGCAACAAGGCCGAACGCGGCTACGCGCTGTGCAGCCAGTCCGGCACCAGCGTCCACAAGGCCGACGAGCTGGCGCTGGACGCCGACGGCACGCTGGCCGACGCCATGCTCGCCATCTTCCACAACTGTCTGGAGCACATCCAGCGCAACGAGGCCGGCGTGATCCACAGCGACAACGCCGAGAGCGTGCACCAGATGCGCGTCGGCGTGCGGCGTCTGCGCTCGGCCCTGAAACTGTTCGACGCCAGCGCGCCCTGCCCGCCCGAGCTGGTGCAGGACATCGAATGGCTGGGTGGCGAGCTGGGCGGCGCGCGCGACTGGGACGTGCTGTCGACGTCGACGCTGCAACGCGCCTCGCAGGCGCTGGCCGCCAGCAAGCAGGTGATGGCCTTGCAGACGCTGATGCTAGAGCGCGTGCGCGCGCAGCGCCGGCTGGCCGTCGCCGCCATCACCTCGGCGCGCTACACGCGGCTGTTGCTGTCGCTGGCCGCGTGGCTGATCGAGACCGCCGCCGGCAGCGACGCATTGCAGCAGCCGGTGCGCGGCTACGCGCGCGCCACCGTCAAGCGCAAGCACCAGAAACTGCTGCAGCGCGGCGCCAGGATAGCCGACGCCAACGCCGAGCTGGACGCGGGCGCGCTGCACCGCACCCGCATCGCCGGCAAGCAGGCCCGCTACGCGCTGGAGTTCTTCCAGTCGCTCTACCGCTCCAAGCGGGTGCGGCCGTATCTGGCGGCGCTGTCGAACTTGCAGGATGAGCTGGGGCGGCACAACGACCTGGTGGTCGCCGACAGACTGCTCGAAGAACTGGAGCAGGAGCAGCCGGCGCAGGCCGGCGCGATCGCCTTCGTGCGCGGCTACCTGCTGGCGCAGCAGGGCAGCGACCAGCCGGAGGTGCGCAAGGCGTGGAAGGCGTTTCAGGCGCAGGATGTGCCGGGGCCAAGCTGAACCGGCCTGGCGGTCCAGATTCCGGCCCCGGGCTTGGCATGCTCAACTCGGCGCATAAGAAATCAGCGCATCAACCGGGAAAGTCATCCAGGCTGGCCGGCTCGACCAGCGGCCCGCCGTTGCGCTCGGCGCGGAAACGCGCCGACACTTCGTACGCGGCCTTGCGCACGCGCATGATGGCGCCCAGCGGCCGGTGCGCGGCCACGCCGTGCCAAGGACTGAAGGACATGCCGTCGTCGATGTAACGCGACAAGGCCTCGCTCCAGCCGGCCTGGCGCGGCGCGGTGATGCGCGCCACCGCGATATACGGACTCTGTTCTTCCGGCCAGCGCACCGCGGCATCCTCGATCGGCATGGCCGCCAGGTCGGTGCACAGTTGCACGCGTAGTTCCCACACCGCCTGGTGTTGCGCGAAGAAGGCGACCACCGCCTCGCGCAGGCCGTTGGGCTTGCCGTTGACGTCCAGCGGCGCCTGCGTCAAGGCCGTCAGCTCGGGCGACACCGGCGCCACGCACACCTTGGCCATATACGGTCCGTACAAAATCGGCACCTGGCTGTAATAGGTTTCGCCCAGCAGGTGTGTCTCCGGATGGCCGCCCAGCGCGATGATGGTGTCGCTGTGGCCGCCGACCGCCTCCAGCACGCGTTCGGTGCCGCGCAGCACCGCCGACAAGGCTTTCTTCAGGTTCGGCGCCTTGTCGGTGGTCGCCGCCAGCAGCTTCAGGCTGCCGAGGAATTTCTTCGGCCCCGGCGCCAGGAACACCGGCCCGTTGACCATCACGAAATCCTGCGTCGTCGCGCCGCCGCTGCCGTCCAGCCGTTCGCCCGCCACGCCGATGACCTTGACGGCCAGGCCGCGCGGCGTCGAGACGCTGTCGTCCAGCATGTCGCCCGGCGTGCTCGACAAGCGCATCACCACCGGCCGCCGGCCCGGCCGCGCGAACACGCCCTGCGCCAGCTCCAGCGGCAGGCCGTCGAACACTTCCAGCTCGCCGCGCAGCAGGCCGTGGCTCTTGGCATGGACGCTGCGGCTGGCGTGGCCGCTGTCTTGATAGGTGGTGGTGGAAATCTGCGCCAGCGTCGCCGCCAGGCCGGCCTTGGTTTCCTCCTCGCCGTCTTCGGCCACTTCAAAGGCGGCCTGATACGGCAAGGGCGCGCGGCCGTTCGGATAGGCGGGCGCCGGGGTGGTTGCGGTGTCGATCGTGGCCATGAAGCTGCTCCTGTCTGCGGTATGAAAGATCGCAGCATGGCGCGCCGCCCGCGCCTGGTCTGTATGCGAACGAACAGAGTGCGGCAATGGGCGACCGCGGCCACGCTCGCGCCGCGGCGCAGATCGGCTATAGTGTCGGCGATCGCCAACCTCACCCTCGACCACCATCACATGACGCCCCACCCCACCATGAAGCGGCTGCGCGCCGGCCTGTCGACCTGTCTGCTGCTGGCCTGCGCCGCCGCGCCGCTGCCGGCCATCGCCCAGGCCGAGATCGGCCACACCACCGTTGAAATCAGCCAGCCGGCGACGGCCCACGTGCATACGGTCGAAGAAGAGACCGGCCACATCCGCAAGCACGCGCTGAAGCGCCTCAACGACAAGCTGACCGTCGAACCGAAGGTGCTGGAACTGAGCTGCAAATACGAGTCCGACATTGCGACCGCGCCGCCGCCGATGCACGTCGCGCTGACCTTCGACGACGGCCCGTCGCCCGAGGGCACCGAGCTGATACTGGCGCTGCTCAAGAAATACAACATCCCCGCCACCTTCTTCATGATAGGCGAGAAGGTCGAGCGCTATCCCGAGCTGATGGCGCTGGTGCGCGCCTCCGGCCACCAGGTGATCGGCAACCACTCGTGGGACCACCCGAACTTCCACGACATCGCCGCCGCCGAGCAGAGCGACGAGGTGCTGCGCGACGAGGCCGTGCTGGCGCCGGACGTGAGCACCAAACTGTTCCGCTACCCCTACGGCAATGCGTCGTGCGAGACCAACGCGCTGGTGCGCGCGCGCGGCTACAAGATCGTCGGCTGGCACATCGATTCCTGCGACTGGGCCTTCGACAAGAACGGCACGGTCGACGCCAAGGAAGCCATCTCCTGCGGCGTGCTGCCGCAGTACCGCGACGACTATGTCGGCCACGTGGTGTCGGCGGCGCGGGCGCGCAAGGGCGGTATCATCCTGATGCACGAGATCCATCCGAACACGCTGAAAAAGCTGGAACAGATCATCCTCGCCATGCAGGCCGACGGCTTCATTTTCGGCAGCATACTCGATGCCGATTTCCAACCCTCGCTCAGATAAAAGGACAGCCATGCTGACCCAATTCGCACTGCTGGCGGCCTACAACGCCGACATGAACCGCAAGCTCTACGACGCCGCCGCCACCTTGCCGGCGGGCGCATGGCTGGCCGACCGGCGCGCCTTCTTCGGCTCGATCTGCGGCACGCTCAACCACCTGGTGGCGGCCGACACGATCTGGCTGACGCGCTTCGCCGCGCATCCGGGCGGCCACGCGGCGCTGGCGGCGCTGCGCGGCCAGCCGGTGCCGACCGCGCTGACGCACATTTATAGCGACGACGTCGCCACGCTGGCCGCGCGGCGCCGCCAGCTCGACGAGCTGATCGTGCGCTTCATCGCCGAGCTGAGCGCGGCCGACCTGGACCACGTGCTGCGCTACGCCAACACCAAGGGCGTGGTGTCGGACAAGCGTTTCGCCAGCCTGCTGCTGCATTTCTTCAACCACCAGACCCACCATCGCGGCCAGGCGAGCACGCTGCTGACGCAGGCCGGCGTCGACATCGGCGTCACCGACCTGCTGGCATGGGTACCGAACCAGCCGGGCCTGTAGCGATCCCTGGCATGGGTGTCGGCGCGCTTATCGAGCGCCGGCGCCGCGCCGTTTCTGGCATGCTGAATCTTCCGTAGCGGGACTGACATCCTTACTGTGAAAGAGGCGCTCAAATGGCATACACGACCAAGAAATATGGCTGGATCCCCGACCTGCCCGACCAACGCGACATCATCTTCTCGGCCCAGCGCGACGCCCTGGCCGTCACGCCGGCGCTGGTCGACTTGCGCAGCCAGTGCCCGCCCGTCTACGACCAGGGCCAGCTGGGCAGCTGCACCGCCAACGGCATCGGCGGCGCCATCCACTTCGAGCGCCTCAAGCAGCAAGCGGCGCCGGACTTCGTGCCGAGCCGGCTGTTCATCTACTACAACGAGCGCGTCATCGAGCACACCGTGCAGTCCGACGCCGGCGCGCAAATCCGCGACGGCATCAAGACGGTGGCCAAGCAGGGCGACTGCCCGGAAACGGAATGGCCCTACGACGTCGCCAAGTTCGCCCACAAGCCAAGCGCGTCGTGCTACTCGGACGCGCTCAAATACAAGACCATCAACTACCAGCGCCTGACGCAGAACCTGAGCCAGATGCGGCAGTGCGTGGCGGCCGGCTATCCCTTCGTGTTCGGCTTCACGGCCTACGCCAGCTTCGAAAGCGCCGACGTGGCCAAGACCGGCATCGTGCCGATGCCGGCGGCCAGCGAGGAGGTCGTCGGCGGCCACTGCATGCTGGTGGTCGGCTACGACGACACGCAGCAAGCCTTCATCACGCGCAACTCCTGGGGCGCCGACTGGGGCATCGCCGGCTATTGCATGATGCCCTATGCCTATCTGCTCGACGCCAACCTGGCCAATGATTTCTGGACCGTGCGGCTGGAGTCGGCGTGAAGCCCGGCGCCAGGGCCACAGTACCGCGCGGCAGGCAGCGCGGCGGGCAGCGCGCGCACGCCGGGCCGGTGGCAACGGCACTGGCCGCCGCAACGCTGGCCGCCCCGCTGCTGCTGGCGTGGGCCGCGCCGGCATGGGCCGACGAGCACAGCGCCTGCACGGCGGCGGCCGGCAGCTACCTGACCGGCGTCGTCGTCAGCGCGCCCAGGTTCGCGCACGGCCAGTTCCGCCACGGCGTCGAACTGTCGCACACGCATGTGTCGCTGCGCGCCGACCAGGATGGCCGCGTCTACGATGTGGCGATGGATAATGTCTTCGCCAACGGCTACCAGAAAAACAGCAAGCGCGTGCCCGCGCCGCTGGACAGCATCCGCGTCGACGACCATCTGGAACTGTGCGGCCAGCTGTACACCAGCGGCGTCGGCATCCACTGGGTGCATAGCAACTGCGGCGCCACGCCGACGGCCGCCACGCCGGATGGCTGGATCAAGCAACTCGGCGCCGGCGGCACGCCCGGCGTCAACGACGAAAGCAATCAAAAATTTTGCTCGCTGTTTTGATCGCATCACAGCGATGAGAAAATGTTTTCCTGGTCGGTGATTGCGCGCAGACGCGCCAGCGCATCGTCGACAACACATTCCGCCGCCGTCTCGACCCGCTACGCCTTGCGCGCCTCGAGGTCCAGCATACGAATCTGATTGAGCAGGGCCACGCCTTGCGTTTTCGTCCCCGCCCCGCTCAACGAAGTGGCGAAACCGGCATGCCGCGCAAAATCGCCACCCTGCGTAATCGGCGCCACCAACGACCATGGCGGCGACGCTCTTCATCGACGATCAATGCTAGGATACGGCGGTTGACATCACCACTCGCCCAGCCGCGATCCACATGAGCTCTCCCGCAGCGATCATCGTCATGCCCATACCCAGCCGCGACTTCGACCCCAGCGAAGTGGCCGTCACCTGGCAGCTGTTGCGCGCACACGGCTACGAAGTGCAGTTCGCGACGCCGGACGGCCAGCGTGCTCATGGCGATCCGCTGATGCTGAGCGGACAGGGCCTCGATTTCTGGGGCGCGCTGCCGCTGCTGAAACACCTCAAGCTGCTCGGCCTGATGCTGCGCGCCAACGGCGAAGCGCGCGCGGCCTACACGGCGCTGGAACGCGATCCCTTTTTCCTCCGTCCGCTACGCTACGACGCGCTGGACGCCGGCGCCATCGACGGCCTGATCCTGCCGGGCGGGCACTGGTCGCGCGGCATGCGGCCGTATCTGGAAGACGCCGGGCTGCAAGGCTTCGTCGCGCGCTGTTTCGACCTGGGCAAACCGGTCGGCGCGATCTGCCACGGCGTGGTGCTGGCGGCGCGCAGCCGGTCCGAAACCAGCGGCAAGTCGGCGCTGCACGGCCGCAAGACAGTGGCGCTGACCTGGGCGATGGAGGGCAAGGCGTGGCGGCTGATGAAATTCGCCGGCCGCTTCTGGGACGCCGGCTACTACCGCACGTATCTGGAGCAGGAAGGCGAAGCGGCCGGCTATCGCGGCGTGCAGGCCGAGGTGACGCGTGCGCTGGCGTCCAAGGATGATTTCATCGACGTGCCGCAACACGCGCCCCACCACTTCCGCAAAACCAGCGGCCTGTTCCGCGACACCAGCGCCGACACGCGCGCCGCGTGGGTGATCCGCGACCGCAATTACGTGTCGGCGCGCTGGCCCGGCGATGTGCACTTGTTCGCGCAGACCTTCGCCGAAGTGGTCGATGGCGAGCAAGCCAGGCGCAAGGCAAGCATATAATTTATATCGTTTATATAATTTATACCATTTAGTCCAAATTTATCCTGCCTAATCTGTTTTACGACGGGCACGACAACGTCGATTGCTGTCCGAGGAGCTGAGTAGGCCGCCATTCTGTTGGCGCAATTTGCAGGCCCGGATCCAGCCTTCGCCGACGGTACGACGCACCCATACGTCGCGCCACGGATTGCGCGCGCTGCCGGTGACCACGAAAGCCCAGTCCCGAGGCGACATATTTTCGCCCGCATACACTAGTTCATCGCCTTCGATGACGGCGTAGTAGCAGATGCGCTGATAGCGCAGGCGCAATTCAGTTCCGGCGGGCAGAAACAATTCTTTCCATTGATAGCCACGGCCACTCGGCCGGTTCAGATGCGCGACCAGCCAGGTTCTGACCGCGATGTTAACAATGTCCCGGGGAGTCCGCATGTCGCCGGATTTGCTCAGCTGCGTTATCAAGTCGAGATACAGACGGCTACTGACCTCCACACAGATTGCCTCGTTGCGCATTGTTTTGCCTCGTTTTGCCTCGTTCTTGAAAATTAGACCGCGCCCGCCATCGGGAAGTTCCAGCGTTCGGGCACAAAGACGAGACAAATCGAGGCGAAACGAGGCAAAACGAGGCGTTTTCTCCCCAGGAACTAACACCGATACATTCAACATCGATGAGGCCGCCTGCCGGACTCAACAATGCAAACGGCCGACATTGCTGCCGGCCGCCGTGCGGTACAAGGCGCGTTACAACACGCGATTTAAAACGTTTCCCATTGCTCGGCGTCGGCCAGCTGGCGTGCGGCCGGCGGGCGCTTGACGGCGGCGATGCGGATGGGGGCGACCTTGGCAGCCCCCCTCGACGCGATTCGCGCCGGCACGGCCTGCTGTCCCTTGCCCAGCTTGAAGATGCGCACCACGTCGGCCAGCGCGGCGGCCTGGTCCTGCAACGAGGCGGCGGCGGCGGCGGCCTCCTCGACCAGCGCGGCGTTCTGCTGCGTCACCTGGTCCATCTCGGCGACGGCGTGGTTGACTTGCTCGATGCCGTCGCTCTGCTCGGCGCTGGCGCTGCTGATGTCGCCCATGATGTCGGTCACGCGCTGCACGCTGGCGACCACTTCCGTCATGGTCGAACCGGCCTGCGCGACCAGCTTGCTGCCGGCGTCGACCTGGTCGACCGAGTCGCCGATCAGCACCTTGATTTCCTTGGCCGCCGCCGCGCTGCGCTGGGCCAGGTTGCGCACCTCCGAGGCGACGACGGCGAAACCGCGTCCCTGCTCGCCGGCCCGCGCCGCCTCCACCGCCGCGTTCAGCGCCAGGATGTTGGTCTGGAAGGCGATGCCGTCGATGACGGCAATAATGTCGACGATCTTGCGCGCCGACGCGTTGATGGCGTCCATGGTGTCGACCACCTGCGCGACGACGGCGCCGCCGCGCTGGGCCACCGACGACGCGGCGCCGGCCAGTTGGTTGGCCTGGCGCGCGTTGTCGGCGTTCTGGCGTACGGTGGCGGTCAACTCTTCCATCGACGAGGCGGTTTCCTCCAGGCTGCTGGCCTGCTGCTCGGTGCGGCTCGACAAATCCATATTGCCACTGGCGATTTCATTGCTTGCCGTGGCGATCAGATCCGTGCCCGAGCGCACCCGGCCGACCACGCCGGCCAGGCTGTCGTTCATGTCCTTGAGCGCCTGCAGCAGCTGGCCGGTTTCGTCGCTGGAGAGCACCTCGATGTCGCTGCTCAAGTCGCTGTCGGCGACGGTGCGGGCGATGCGCACGGCGTGGCCCAGCGGCCGCGTGATGCCGACGGTCAGCCACCAGGCGGCCAGCGCGCCGAGCGCGAACACCAGCACGCCGACACTGACGAGGGCGTTGCGGCTGGTGGCGTAGATGCCGTCGATTTCCTCGGCGCGCTGGTCGATGCTGGCGCGCTGCAAGTCCTGCAGCTGCTTCAGTTCGCTGACATAGGCGTTGCCGGCCGGGATGAATTTTTGCTGCAGCACTTGATCGGCGGCGTCCAGCTGGCCATCCTTCTTCAGCTTGACGATCTCGTCGCGCGAGGAGATGTAGGCCTTGCGGGTCGGCTCCATGCTGTCGAGCACGGCCTGTTCCTGCGGCGTATCGGCCAGCGCGGCGACTTTCTGTTGCAATTCCTTGACCTCTTGCGACGAGCTGGCCGCGTCCTCGGCGAAGAACGGTCCCAGCGACGCATCGGTGCTTTTCGAAATGGCCGTCGTGCGCCGCACGCTGGTGTGGATCAGGCGATACCAGTCGCTGATCATGCGTTCCTTGGCCAGCGGCTGCTGCATCATCGCGTGCGTGGCCTGCGCCACCGCCTCCATGCGCCACAGGCCGATGGCCGTCATCAGCGCCATCGACACCAGCACCAGTCCGAAACCCAACGCCAGCCGCGTGCCTATTTTTAAATTTTTCATGGTTGTCTCTCTGCGGCCTGGAGCACGGATTTGGGGTGCTTAGCGTCCCCGGCCAGGCCATGCCCAGGAGACGAGTGATACAAACAGTTACTTTACACCGAGAGCGACTGTTGCCGGGAAGAAAATTGGGCTGTCCAGCTTCTGATTCGATAAGCGTTGCTTATGGGAAATTTATCCACCCTTAAATAATAAGATCAGCTTATTAATTGAAAACTTCATCTTGCTTGATCTTATCGGCAGCGGCGACCAAGATGAAACCAAGAAATACGACACGCCACCGGAGAGTCACCGTGATCAATAAAACCCTGCCGACCCATGCCGCCGCCATCGCCGGCCTGCAAGACGGCCACTGCCTGATGGTCGGCGGCTTCGGCAGCGCCGGCCTGCCGGCCGGCCTGTTGCAGGCCGTGCTGGACCACGGCGCCCGCGAACTGGTCGTCGTCTCCAACAACGCCGGCTACGACCGCGAGGGCGTGGCCCTGCTGATCGCCGCCGGCCGCGTGCGCAAGCTGATCTGCTCGTATCCGCTGACCGAAGGCTCGACCGCCTTCCGCAGCGCCTACCGCGACAAGAAGATCGAACTCGAATTGGTGCCGCAGGGCACGCTGGTCGAACGGATACGCTGCGCCGGCGCCGGCCTGGGCGGCTTCCTCAGCCCGATCGGCGTCGGCACCGTGCTGGCCGAGGGCAAACCCGTCCACCATTTCGCCGGCCGCGATTATTTGATCGAGGCGCCGCTGCGGGCCGACTTCGCCTTGCTCAAGGCACGCTCGGCCGACCGCTACGGCAACCTGACCTATCACCTGACGGGCCGCAACTTCAACCCCGTCATGGCCACCGCCGCCGACGTCGTCGCCGTCGAGGCCGACGAGCTGCTGGCGGCCGGCGCGCTCGATCCCGAAACCATCGTCACGCCCGGCATCTTCATCGACCGCGTCGTGCTGGCCCACAAAAACGCCGAGGTGGCCGCATGAACATCACACCGTGGACCCGCGAGCAGATCGCCGGGCGCGCCGCGCAGGACGTGCCGGCCGGCGCCTACGTCAACCTCGGCATCGGCCTGCCCACGCTGGTCGGCGACCTGATCCCGGCCGACCGGGAGGCGTTTTTGCACAGCGAAAACGGGGTGCTGCACTTCGGCGCGCGGCCGGCCGACGGCGCCGCCGACCCCTGTTTGATCAACGCCAGCAAGCAGCCGATTTCGCTGCTGCCCGGCGCGGCCATCTTCGATTCCGCGCTGAGTTTCGCGATGATGCGCGGCGGCCACCTGGACCTGGCCATCCTCGGCGCCTACGAGGTGGCCGAGAACGGCGACCTGGCCAACTGGACCCGGCAAGATCCCGGCACGCCGCCGGCCGTCGGCGGCGCCATGGAGCTGGCCTACGGCGCGCGGCAAGTCTGGGCGCTGATGGAGCACACCACCAGGGACGGCCGGCCGCGCCTGCTGCGCCGCTGCCGTTTGCCGCTGACGGCGGCCGCCGTCGTCACGCGTATCTACACCGACCTGGCCGTCATGAGCGTGACGCCGGACGGCTTGAAAATCATGGCGATGGCGCCCGGCATGACGCTCGCGCGCTTGCGCCAGTGCACCGAAGCGCGGCTGCTGGAATAAGGCGCGCTTGCATCTCCACAGCGCCGGCAAGCGCTGCTTTGCAGCGCCAGCGGTATCAGCATCAGCGGCATCGGTGTCAGCAGGATCGGCAGCACAGCAACAACGGCGGCGTCCCCGATACGGACGCCGGCAACACCCGGCGCCCCGAAGCAGCGCGGGCATCACAGGAGGAGTCAGCATGTTATCGACCCGTTTCACCCGCACCTTCGGCGTGCGTCATCCCATCATCCAGGGCGGCATGCAGTGGATCGCGCGCGCCGAGCTGGTGGCCGCCGTCGCCAACAGCGGCGCGCTCGGCTTCCTCAGCGCGCTGACCCAGCCCACGCCCGACGACCTGTACGAGGAAATCCTGCGCTGCCGCGCGCTGACCAAACAGCCCTTCGGCGTCAACCTGACCTTTTTGCCGGCGCTGCGGCCCATCCCCTACGACGGCTACATCGACGCCATCATCCGCGGCGGCGTCACCATCGTCGAAACGGCCGGCAACAACCCGGCCCAGTATATGGACCGCTTCAAGGCGGCCGGCATCAAGGTGATCCATAAATGCACGTCGGTGCGGCACGCCATCAAGGCCGAGCAGATCGGCGTCGACGCCGTCTCGATCGACGGCTTCGAATGCGCCGGCCATCCGGGCGAGGACGACATCCCCGGCCTGGTCCTGATCCCGCGCGCGGCCGACTCGATCCGCATCCCGCTGATCGCCTCGGGCGGCTTCGCCGACGCGCGCGGCCTGGTCGCCGCGCTGGCGCTGGGCGCCGACGCCGTCAACATGGGCACGCGCTTCATGGCCACCCGCGAGGCGCCGGCCCACGAGGACGTCAAGCGCCGCCTGGTCGACGCCGACGAGCGGCAGACCGAGCTGGTGCTGCGCAGTTTTAAAAACACCTGGCGCGTGCACAAGAACGCGCTCACCGAGCAGGTGGTCGGCCTGGAGCAGCAGCCCGGCGCCGAGTTCGCCAACGTCGCGCCGCTGGTGGCCGGCACGCGCGGCCGCGCCGTCTACAGCAGCGGCGACTGGAACGACGGCGTGTGGAGCGTCGGCATGGCGCAGGGCCTGATCTACGACATTCCGACGGTGGCCGAACTGGTCGCGCGCATCGTCGGCGAGGCCGCGCACCTGATCGCCGACCGCCTCACCGGCTTGCAGGCGGCCTAAAAAAACGACTCAGTGTCAACGCGCCGCCCGTCGTACACTCATAAAAAATTCAAGGAGACAGACATGGAATTGGCAACAACACCCCCGGCGGAGCTGGCCCCCGCCGCCGCCTCGCCGCAGGACCGCATGTGGATGCTGGTGTTCGCCTTCGCCTTCCTCGGCCTGCTGGTCGACGGCGCCGACCTGATGTTTTTATCGTTCAGCCTGTCGAGCCTGAAGGCCGAGTTCGGCCTGACGAATGTGCAGGCCGGCAGCCTGGGCAGCATCACGCTGGCCGGCATGGTGGTCGGCGGCCTCGCCAGCGGCTGGACCGCCGACCGCTTTGGCCGCGTGCGCACCGTGGTCTGGACCATCGTGCTGTTCTCGGTCGGCACGGCGATGCTCGGCCTGACCCACAGCTACGCCCAGTTCGCCGCCGCGCGCTTCATCGCCGCGCTGGGCCTGGGCGCCGAGTACATCGTCTGCAACACCATGATGTCCGAATACGTGCCGACCAAATTCCGCACCACGGTGCTGGCCACCGTGCAGTCGGCGTGGTCGGTCGGCTACATCGCCGCGGCGCTGCTGTCGAGCTGGATCTTGCCGACCTACGGCTGGCGCTGGCTGTTCCTGATCGCCATCGTGCCGGTGGTGATGGCCATCGCGATGCGCCGCCACGTCAAGGAATCGCCGGCCTGGCAGGCCTCGGACGCGCGCCGCCGCGCCCGCGTCGCCGCCAGCCGCGCCGCCGCCGAACTCGCCGGCAGGGCCGCCGGCGGTGGCAACGCCGTCAGCGGCGACCATCTCGGCGACGCGGGCGCCGCCGTCCCCGTCAAGGCCGGCCTGCGCAAGATCTTCGCCGACCCGGTGCAGCGCAAGATGTTCTTGCTGTGGGCGATCAGCTCCAGCGCACTGCAGTTCGGCTACTTCGGCGTCAACAACTGGATGCCGACCTATCTGGAGAAAGAGCTGCACATCAGCTTCGCGTCGATGACCGGCTATATGGTCTGCAACTACCTCGCCATGATCGTCGGCAAGGTCATCGCCGGCTGGCTGGCCGACCGGCTGGGCCGCCGCCTGGTGTTCGCGGCCGGTGCTATCGGCACCGCGCTGTTCCTGCCGCTGATCGTCTACTACCACACGCCCGATCTGATCCTGCCGATGCTGGTGTTCTTCGGCTTCCTGTACGGCATACCGTACGGCGTCAACGCCACCTATATGACGGAAAGCTTCCCGACCGACGTGCGCGGCACGGCCGTCGGCGGCTCCTACAACATCGGCCGCATCGGCGCCGCGTTCGCGCCGGCCGTGATCGGCTATCTGGCGACCGGCGGCTCGATCGGCCTGGGCTTCGTGGTGATGGGCGTGGCCTACTTCCTGGCCGGCGCGATACCCGGCCTGTTCATCAAGGAGAAGCAGTTTGACCCTATCCAGTGATGCCGGCGCGCGGCGGCTTGTGGCGCTCCCAGTCGCGGGCCCAGTCGCGCGCCACGCGGGCGAACATCTGCACCGCCGGCGACTGGTTGTTGTAGGCGTGGACCATGGCCAGGGCCGACGTGACGTCGTTGTTCTGGATAGGCCGGAAGACCACGTCGTGCGGCATGAAGGTCTGCGTCGAGGCCGGCACGATGGCCACGCCGAAGCCGGCCGCCACCATGCTGATGACGATCGACATCTGCGACGACATCACCTCGACCTGCGGCACGAAGCCGGCGTTGCGGCACACCGTCAGCGTGATGTCGTAAAAGCCGATGCCCTCCTTGCGGTGCACGCAGATGAAGGGATCGTCGCGCAGGTCGGCCAGGTTGATGGTGGCCATGCCGGCGCACGGATGGTTGGTGCGCAGCGCCACCAGCACCGGCTCGCGCAGCACGTCGAACAGGGTCAGCGAGTCGGGCAGCGCGAGGATGGGCGGGCGGATGAAGCCGACGTCGCACTGGCCCTTGGCAACGGCGGCCAGCTGCTCCTCCATGTCCATCTGGTGGAAGGCCAGCTCGATGTCGGGCCGGCTCTGGCGGTACTGGTAGACGATGCCCGGCAACACGCCCGACAGCGCGGCCGACGCCACGTAGGCGATGGCGACGCGGCCGGCGCGGCCCTGGGCGGCCTCGGCGATGGCGTGCTGGGCCGCCTCGGCCTGGCGCAGCACGGCGACGGCTTGCGCGTAAAACACCTTGCCGACTTCGGTCAGCTCCAGGTGGCGCTTGCTGCGCGACATCAGGCTGGCGCCGAGGCTGGTTTCGATGACGCGGATCTGCTGGCTCAGCGCCGGCTGCGAAATGCCGCAGCGCTCGGCGGCCTTGGCGAAGTGCAGCTCCTCGGCCAGCGCGACAAAGTAATGGTAATGCCGTAATTCCATGTCCATAGCGCGACCATTCAGTTTGAACCGTATGTAACTGCCGGTAAGCCCGCTATCTTAGCGCCGCCGGCCCTATTTTTGAAGGAGACTATCATGCGTCAAGGTGTATTCAACATTCCGCCGATGGAAAAGGTGTTTTTCGGCCGCCCGTTCAGCGAGGTCGTGGTCGAGGAGGCCGAGCGGCTGGGCGCCGAACGCGTCTTCCTCCTGGTCAGCAACACGCTCAACAACAAGACCGATGAAATCGCCAGGCTGCGCGCCGCGCTCGGCGCCCGCTACGCCGCCACCTACGACGACATCCCGGCCCACATCCCGCGCGACGCCGTGCTGCGCGCCGCCGCCGTGGCCCGCGCCGCGCGCGCCGACCTGATCGTCAGCGTCGGCGGCGGCTCGATCACCGACGCCGGCAAGAACGTCGCGCTGTGCCTGGAGCACGACATCACCGAGCTGGACCAGTTCGAACCGTTCCGCCTGAAGACCGACCCGCTCACCGGCGTCGTCACGGCGCCGCAATTCAGCGGCCCCAGGGTGCGCCAGATCGCCGTGCCGACCACGCTGTCGGGCGGCGAGTTCCACCAAAGCGGCGGCTCCAACGACCCGGTCAAAAAGCTCAAGCAAAGCATCCGCAATCCGCTGATGATACCGCGCACCGTGGTCTTCGATCCGGCGCTGACCTTGCACACGCCGCTGGACCTGTGGCTGTCGACCGGCATGCGCGCCGTCGACCACGCGGTCGAGTCGCTGTGCTCGCCGTTCGGCAGTCCTTTCGTCGACGGCTGCGCCTTGCAGGCGCTGCGCCTGCTGCCCGACGCGCTCAAGCGCTGCAAGGCCGACCCGTCGGATTTGGAGGCGCGCGCGCAGGCGCAGTCCGGCATGTGGCTGTCGCAGATGGGCATGTGGTCGCTGGTGCCTATGGGCGCCAGCCACGGCATCGGCCACGTGCTGGCCGGCACCTTCCACGTGCCGCACGGCCATTGCACCTGCGTCACGCTGCCGAGCGTGCTGCGCTTCAACAAGCCGGTCACGCAAACGCAGCAGCGGCAAATCGCCGAGGCGCTCGGCGACGCCGACGGCGAGGCGGCCGACCTGGTCGCCCAGCTGATCACCGACCTGGGCATGCCGGACCGCCTGCACCAGGTCGGCGTGACGCAGGACGACTTCGCGCTGATCGCCAAAAACGCCATGCTCGACCGCTGGACCCACAGCAACGCGCGCAAGCTGCAAGGCCCGCAGGACGTGCTGGAAATCCTGCGCGGCGCGGCCTGACAGCAAGCTGTTTGAAAACCGTATAAACCAGATATATCGTTTATACGGTTATCGCCTCCGACACCGGCACCTCATCGTCCGCTGAACACATCAGCTGGAGCAGGATGTCGGCATCGCGCTGCAGCCCCTCTGGATTTCCTTCTATTTCCCCTTCTATTTTGTTCTGCATTCTTCTATTTAGCCCTGCAAAAATGGCGGGCATCGGGACGAACGGAGGGCGAAGTTCAAAATAGAAGAAAGCAGAACCAAGCAGAAGAAAATAGCAGCCAAAATAGAAGGTTTGCCACAGGGGCGCGCAGGCGCATGCCCAGCACATCGACCGGCCATCCGGCGGCGGCCTGGCCGCCCCATCCTGGAAGTACCTTAATTTTGATTTAATCACACTGCTGTGGCAGGATAGAGCAAGCTATTCCACGACACGCCAAGCAGAAGATGGAC
>Ga0209848_1000322_pt1 | contig 22299 bp, 21 predicted proteins | sample OrgsoiDNA_201062_FD_185810 | JGI IMG/M metagenome (GOLD analysis project Ga0209848, IMG submission 185810) | Permafrost soil microbial communities from the Arctic, to analyse light accelerated degradation of dissolved organic matter (DOM) -... | ecosystem: Environmental > Terrestrial > Soil >...
CCAGATAGAACTCGCGCACGCGCAAGCTCTTCGGAGCCGTATCCTTGCTGGAGATGTCGATCATTGACTCATCAATCTGGTCGGGTGGCGCAGCTGATACGCGGACTTAGCACAGGCCACAAGGGTTGGAAACGGGAAACATCCCTTACTTTACAGCATTATTCTGCAAAATGAACCGCCTACCTTATATTTTGACACCGATATCGGCCCATGTCGTGGACAATTTATGGCCGTCAGTCTGCTTGTGGAATGCCGTCAACAAACAATTTCAGTTCGCCGGGCTGGAAGGCGGTCCACCTTTCATTGGTCGTCAGCGGCTCGGTGACGATGATGGCGACGCGGTCGTCCGGCGTCGTCAGCTGCGCGAAATCGACGCTGACGTCCTCGTCGGACAGACTGGCCGTTTCGAACGGGTGCTGGCGCACCAGATAGTGCAGTTTGGTCGAGCAGTGCGCGTACAACTCGGTTCCGCTCGCCAGCAGCATATTGAAGGTGCCGTGGGCGGCGATGCGCGGCACCAGCTCGGCCAGCGCGGCCGTCAACGCCGGCCGGTCCGGGCGGACGTCGCCGAAGCGGGCATGCAGCTCTTGCAATAAATAGCAGAAGGCCAGCTCGCTGTCGGTGCTGCCGACCGGGCGGAAGGCACCGTGCAGCGCGGGCGCGAATTGCTTGAGGTCGCCGTTGTGGGCGTACACCCAGTAACAGCCCCACAGTTCGCGCACGAAGGGATGGCAGTTTTCCAGCGCCACCCGGCCCTGCGTGGCCTTGCGGATGTGGGCGATGACGTTGCGCGACTTGATCGGATAGCGCTTGATCAGCTCGGCGATCGGCGAGTCGATGGCGGCCTGGTGGTCGACAAAGTGACGCACGCCGGCGCCCTCGAAGAAGGCGATGCCCCAGCCGTCCTGATGGGTGTCGGTGCGGCCGCCACGCATGGCGAAGCCGGTGAAGCTAAACACAATGTCGGTCGGGACATTGCAATTCATTGCGAGTAGTTGGCACATGGTAGGACGCGGTGAGTCTGGACAGACTCACCTTACCACGCGGGCGCGGGCTGGCAAACGGCGGCGCCATGATGGACGCCAAGGCGGGGCGCCAAGGCGGGGAAAACTCAGTGCAGCAGCATCGGCTGGCTCATCAGCGCATCATAGCTGCCGAGGAATTCGTCGATTTCCGCCATCGTCGGCTCGCCCGCGATCAGCTCGTTGACGTCGCGGCGGAAATGTTGCGCCAGCACGCCGGCGATGAAGGTTTCGCGCTTGCCGCCCTTGTCGACGATTTCATAGCCGCCGAAACGCAAGGCGTCGAGTTCGCGGTCCGCGCCGAATTCGACCACGCTGTATTGTTCGCTGTTGTAGATGAGGTTCATGATGCTTCCTTTTCACAAGGGACGGATCATCTCCGCCGTTCAGAACCGATCTGGGGCTCGCCGCAGCAATTTCAAGGTGCGCGCCGCAACGCTCGTCAGACCACGAGGGGGGATTGCAACGCCAGCAACACATCGTAGGGCACATCGGCCAGCCAGGCGCGCAGCTGGTCGACGTGGCTGGCATCGGCCAGGCTGATATACAACTGCGCCGGCGGCCGGCGCAGCAAACGGTTCAAAGTCACCTTCAACACCAGGTTGCCGGCGCAACACAGGCAACCGGGCGCGATGCGGATCACCTTGACGGCCGCGGCACGGGCGTCGCCGTCGTCGAAGGCCAGCGCGCTGCCGCCGTCGGCCAGGCCTTCAAGGATGACCGCCGTCGCCACGCCGGGCAGCAAGGCGGCCGCGATGGCCGCCTCGCGCTGGCCGGCGCGGCCGCCGCTGACCAGCGTGGTCGGCGTCGGCGTGCGCGCGTTGGCAATATCGGTGGCTGCGGCGGCGGCCGTGCTATACCCCTTTTTTCGCCAGCTTGCCCGGCTCCACGCCGAGCTGCTTGAGCTTGCGGTACAAATGGGTGCGCTCCAGTCCGGTCTTTTCGGCCACGCGCGTCATGCTGCCGCCTTCGCGGCCCAGGTGGTGCTCGAAATACATGCGCTCGAAGGCGTCGCGCGCCTCGCGCAGCGGCAGGTCGAACGACAGGTTGAACAGATGGCTGTCGCCGTTGCCGCCGCCGACCGGGCCGCTGCGGATGGCCGCGTGCGCCGGCTGCGGCGATCCGCCGAAGCCGACGGTCGCATGGCCGACCTCGTCGGCCGGGGTCGGCAGGGCCGGACGCGGCGCCTGCACCGGTGCGCGCACGGTTTCCTGCGCCCGCGTCAGCCCCTGCTGCACGGCCTTCAACAGCTTTTGCAGCGCGATGGGTTTTTCCAGGAAATTGAGGGCGCCGATGCGGGTCGCCTCGACCGCCGTGTCGATGGTCGCGTGGCCGGACATCATGATGACCGGCATCGTCAACAAGCCGTCGCGCTGCCATTCCTTGAGCAGCGTGACGCCGTCCGTGTCCGGCATCCAGATGTCGAGCAGCACCAGGTCGGGCGCGCCGGCGGCGCGCGCTTCGCGCGCCTGCTGGGCGTTCTCGGCCAGTTGTATCGCATGCCCCTCGTCGCTCAATATTTCAGAGAGCAACTCACGGATACCCATTTCATCGTCCACCACCAGAATGTTTGCCATCGATCCCTACTCCTCACTACGCCGTAAACACCGGCTTTATTTTAATGTGCCGCGTTGTAACTATCACACTCGGCAACGATTTTTTTAGGTTGATACGTTTGTATTAATATTATCAGGCACGGCTAACTTTAACAGCAAAATCAAGACCGACGCGCCACTTCTGTCGACGTGGTTCTGGATATCGATCCGCCCCCCGTGCTCGTCGATAATCTTTTTCACCATCGCCAGGCCCAGGCCGGTGCCGCGCGCCTTCGACGTCACGTAGGGTTCGAAGGCGCGCGCCAGGATTTTCTGGGCGAAGCCGGGACCATTGTCGCTGATCGCCAGCCGCACCGCCGTGCGCGTGCCGTCGCCGCTCTGGTAGTGGATGGCCTCGGTGACCACGTCGATGCGCGGCGCCGCCACGTGCGCGGCCTGCTCCGTCATCGCGTCCTGGGCGTTTTGCAGCAGGTTGTGGATCACCTGGCGCAGCTGGGTGGCGTCGCCCATCACCAGCGGCAGGCCGGGCGCCAGCGCCGGGTGGATGATGCCGTCGCTGGCGCCGCCCGTGTACAAGTGCAAAATCTCTTCGATCAGCGCGTTCAGGTCCAGCGGACCCAGCTGCGCCGGCGGCGTCCTGGCGTAGTCGCGGAAGTCGTCGACCATGCGCTTCATCGCCGCCACCTGGTTGACGATGGTGGCCGTGCCCCTGTTGAGCAACTCCATGTCGGCCTGGCCCAGCTTGCCCTCCAGCTTCATCTGCAGGCGCTCGGCCGACAGCTGGATGGGCGTCAGCGGATTCTTGATTTCGTGGGCCAGCCGGCGCGCCACCTCGCCCCAGGCGATCGAGCGCTGGGCCGAAATCACGTCCGAAATATCGTCGAACACCACCAGGTAGCCGCTGCCGCCCTCGACCGGCAGGCGCGAACCGCGCGTCAGCAGCGTCAAGTCGTTCTCCTCGCCGCTGCCGGGCCGGCGCGGGATCTCGATCTGGCGCTGCCAGTGCAGGCGCTGCAGGTTGCGCCCGGCCGCCGACTGCGCGCTCTGCGCCGAGAACGCCGCGACGATGGCCGCGCCGAATTCCTGCAAGCCCTCGACCTGCTGCAAGGGCAAGCCTATCATCGTCACGCCGGCCTGCTGCAAAATGCGCTCGACCGAGTCGTTGCAGGTGACCAGGCGGAACTCGCCGTCGAGCACCATCACGCCGGCCGACATATTCGCCAGCACCGACTCCAGGTGGGCCTTGGCGTTTTGCAGCGCGGCGCGGTTGCGTTCGACGGCGCTGCGCGCGTCCGACAGCTGGCGCGTCATGGTGTTGAACGATTGCGTCAGCGTGCCCAGCTCGTCGGACGTGGCGACGATGGGCCGCGGCGACAGATCGCCCTCGGCCACGGCGCGCGTGCCCTCGGCCAGCAGCAGCAGCGGCTGGGCCAGGTCGTTGGCGATCAAAAAGGCCGCGCCGACCGCGCCGAACACGGCCAGCAGCAGGGTCAGGGTCAAGGTCACGATATACATCTTGCGCAGGCCGACCCGCGCCACGAAGCGCACCTTGTAATCGCTATAGGCGCTGCGGATGGTCTCGCCGTTGCTGGCCAGCTGCGCCGGCGCCAGCTGGATCAGCTGCAGATAACGCGGCGCCAGCCGGGTGCCGTTCGGCCGCACCGGATCGGGTATCGCGATCAGCACGCGCAGCCGCAGCGGCGCGGCCTCCTGCGGCACGCTGGGCGCGCCGACGATGTCGTTGCCGGATTCGCCGCCGCCCTCGGCCGCGCCGTATAAATCCTCGGTCTTGGCCTTGGCCAGCATGGCCGAGGTGGGCAAGTCGATGCTCAGGTTGCCGCCCGGCTTGCCGCGCGCGCTGACCAGCAGGCCGCCGTCGCCGTCGACCACCATGGCGTTCTGCATGTCGCTGTGCTGGGCCACCAGCTGCGCCAGCTGGGCCGGCTCGGTGCCGAAGGGCTGCTCGGCCAGCTGCTGCACGCTGCGCCGCGCGGTCGAGGTCAGCTCGACCAGCGCCGCGTCGAGGCCGGCGCGGCCCAGCGTGATGCCGGACTCGAGCGCCTCCTCGACGTTGACGTTGAACCAGGATTCGATCGAGTGCGACACAAACTGCACCGAGACGATGAAGATGACCAGGCCGGGCAGCACGCCGATGCCGGCGAACAGCATCACCAGCCGCATCATCAGGCGCGAGCCGAATTTGCCGCTTTTGAAACGTACATACAGACGGAACAAGGACACGCACACCAGCAGCAGCAACGCCACGGCAACCGCCGCGTTCAAGCCCAGCAGCCAGGAATAATGGTGGTCGAAGAAACCGGAATTGTCCGACGCGGACGCCAGCAGGAACAGCAGGATACTGACTACGGCGCCGCCGACGACCAACAAATACCGCAACGCTGTCTTCACCTATTCCGCCTTATAGGTGAACGACTTTTTGTCCGACGCCAGGCGCCATTCGCTGTTGTTGAAGGCGTTCACCTGGATAGGTTTCGGCAGGTAGTCGGGGTCGAGCAGCATGCGCAGGCTGACGTTGTAGGCCTCGCCGACCTTGAGCGCGCCGCGCGGCGCCACCACCCAGCGGCTCGGGCGGCGGATCAGGAACAGCGCGTCGTCGAGGCTGTCGAAGTCCTGCTGCACGCTGCCGATGATGCCCACATGGTATTTGCGCGTCAGCGGGTCGAACGACAGGTGCACCGTGCGGTGCGCCGTGATGGCCTTCTCGTCGAACCAGTACCAGCGCGGGCGGGTGAATTCGATCTGCACCGTGAAGTACAGCGGCACGCCGTGCTGGACGGCGTCGGTCAGGCCGTGGTTGAGTTCGAAATCATAGACGGCCGCCAGGCGGTAGCCCTCGTCGGCCGCCTCGATGTAGGCGCGGCGGATGTCGACGCCGTCGGCCGCGCTGGCCGTCTGCGGCAGAGCGCACGCCAGCATCAGCAGCAACTGGCAGGCCAGCGTTCGAAAAAATCGTCGTGTCACGTGTGGGCCGGTGCTCGGTGAATCCGTCGTCAATATGAATAGGCAGGCTAGTCGATCACGCATTTTTCTGGAACAACGCGTAATACAAGCCATCGTGATCCTGCTCGCCCGCCGACACCGGCAGCAACTGGCCCGGCGCAGGCAGCCGCACGGCGTTGTGCCGCACGGCGAAAGCGGCGGCTTGCGCCTCCGACTCCTGCGGCCACAAGGAACATGTCACGAATAGCAATTTACCATTGGGCCGCAGCATCTGCCAAAGGTTGTCGAGAATTTTGGCCGAAAGTGTTGCAAGTTGGAGTGCGTCGCCCTTGCGGCGCAACCAGCGGATGTCGGGGTGGCGACGGACGATGCCGGAGGCCGTGCACGGCACGTCGGCCAGGATGCGGTCGTACTGCCGGCCATCCCACCACGCGGCCGATTGCGCCTCGGCCGCCGTCAGCGTGGCCTTCAGGCGCAGCCGCTCGAGGTTCTCGCCGACCCGCAGCAGGCGCTTGGCGTCGGCGTCGAGCGCCGTCACGTCGGCATCCGCCAACTCCAAAATATGGCAGGTCTTGCCGCCCGGCGCGGCGCAGGCGTCGAGCACGCGCATGCCGTCCTGGACATCGAGCAGCGGCGCGGCCAGCTGCGCGCCGGCGTCCTGCACCGAAACAACACCGTCGGCGAAGCCGGGGATCAGCGCCACGCCGATAGGCTTGGCCAGCCGCACCGCGTACGGCCCGACGCGGGTCGCGGCGATGCCGGCCTGCTCCAGCGTGGCCAGGTAGTCTTCGAGCGTGGACTGGCGGGCGTTGACGCGCAAGGTCAGCGGCGGCGCCATGTCGCCGGCCGCCAGGATGGCTTGCCACTGCTGCGGCCAGGCCGCGCGCGCCGCGTCTATCCACCACTGCGGATAATTCCACTTGGCCGTCGGCTGCAACAGCGCCGTCGCCAGCAAGTCCGCGCGCTCGCGCTGGAAGCGGCGCAGCAGCGCGTTGACCATGCCCTTGGCGCGCGCCGTATCGGGGTGGGCGTCGGCCGCCGTGACGGTCTGGTCGACGACGGTGAATTCCTCGTACGGCGCGGTGGCGTCGGGCGCCGTCAGCAGCGCCAGCGCGCAGGCCAGCAGCGCGGCGGCCAGCGGCTCCGGGGCCTTGGGCGCCATCAGCGCGATCAACGCCTCGCTCTGGCCCAGCTGACGCATGCAGCGGTAGGCGATGTCCTGGATCGCACCGCGCGCCTGCGGCTGCGCGTCGAGGCGCGTGAAGACCTGGGCCAGCGCCTGCGGCAGCGCCGTGCCGGTGCGCACCTGCGCCACGGCCTGCGCCGCGCCGAGCAGGCAGAAGGCCAGCGCATCGGCCTTCAGGCCCGTCTTGAAACTGGTCTGCGGCGCCGGCTTGAGGGCGCGCGCATGGCTGGCCCGCAGCGCCGGTTTGGCGGCGGGAGCGGCAGGTTTCAATTTGAGCGTCGGGCGCTTGTCCATGTCTATCTTCCAATTTGTGAGCGCCTGCGGTCCACCGCGAGCCGGCTGGCGCGAGCGCGCAGTATACAGTAGTAGTTCCGCCAGTAGTGTGGCCGAGGTGTGGCCGCCCCGCGCCGGGTGGCGAGGAAATGTCGCCGCACCACCTCGTACAGACCTGACCCGGTCCCGGCAAACCAGTATAATTACCGCTGTTTGGCCGGCCCCGCCGCCGGCCGTTTTCGCTTTCGGATGTATTATTAGCGCGGCCCGGCCGCCCTCTCGCACATGCTCGCCCAACAAAAACAAGAAATCATCGCCCTGTTCCAGGCCGCCCTGACGCCCATCCTGGCCGACAGCGGCGTCACCGCCAACGTCGTGCTGGAGCGTCCGCGCGACCCGTCGCACGGCGACGTCGCCTGCAATATCGCCATGCAGCTGGCCAAGCAACTGAAGATGAACCCGCGCGAGCTGGCCACCAAGGTGGTCGACGCCGTGCTGGCCAACCCGGCCGGCAAGGACTTGATCGCCTCGGCCGACATCGCCGGCCCCGGCTTTATCAACCTGCGCGTGAGCGACGCGTCCAAGCAGGCCGTCGTGAAAACCGTGCTGGCGCAGGGCGCCGCCTACGGCCGCGGCGACGCCGGCGTCGGCAAGCAGGTCATCATCGAATTCGTCTCGGCCAATCCGACCGGCCCGCTGCACGTCGGCCACGGCCGCCAGGGCGCGCTGGGCGACGCGCTGTCGTCGCTGTTCGACGCCCAGGGTTTTAAAGTCACCCGCGAGTTCTACTACAACGACGCCGGCGTGCAGATCCAGACCTTGGCCACCTCGGTGCAGGCGCGCGCGCGCGGCTACAAGCCGGGCGACGCCGAGTGGCCCGAATCGGCCTACAACGGCGACTACATCCAGGACATCGCCGACGACTTCCTCGCCAAAAAAACCGTCTCCGCCAGCGACGGCGCACCGGCCACCGGCTCGGGCGACGTCAACGACTTCGAGTCGATCCGCGCCTTCGCCGTCACCTACCTGCGCAACGAGCAGGACATGGACTTGCAAGCCTTCGGCGTCAAGTTCGACAACTACTACCTCGAATCGTCGCTGTACTCCGACGGCAAGGTCAACGCCGCCGTCGAGATGCTGAATAACTCCGGCAAGACCTACGAACAGGATGGCGCGCTGTGGCTGCGCACCACCGAATTCGGCGACGACAAAGACCGCGTGATGCGCAAGACCGACGGCACCTACACCTACTTCGTGCCGGACGTCGCCTACCACATCGTCAAGTTCCAGCGCGGCTTCATCCAGGCCATCAACGTGCAGGGTTCCGACCACCACGGCACCATCGCGCGCGTGCGCGCCGGCCTGCAGGCGGTCAACGTCGGCGTGCCGCAGGGCTACCCCGACTACGTGCTGCACAAGATGGTCACCGTGATGAAGGACGGCGAAGAGGTCAAGATCTCCAAGCGCGCCGGCTCCTACGTCACCGTGCGCGACCTGATCGAATGGTCCGGCGGCGGCGACATCACCAAGGGCCGCGACGCCGTGCGCTTCTTCCTCATCTCGCGCAAGGCCGACACCGAATTCGTCTTCGACGTCGACGTCGCGCTGAAAACCTCGGACGAGAACCCGGTCTATTACGTGCAGTATGCGCACGCCCGCATCTGCCGCATGCTCGAACAGGCCGGCGGCGCCGACGCCGACCTCGACAACGTCGACCTGTCGCCGCTGACCGCGCCCACCGAGGCCACGCTGCTGGCCACCCTGGCCGCCTATCCGGAAACGCTGGCGCGCGCGCAGGCCGAACTGGGCCCGCACCAGATCGCGTTCTACCTGCGCGAACTGGCCGCCAACCTGCACAGCTTCTACTTCGCCGAGCGCGTGCTGGTCGACGACGAACGGCTCAAGCGCGCCCGCGTGGCGCTGATGGTCGCCACCCGCCAGGTGCTGCGCAACGGCCTGGCGCTGATCGGCGTCTCCGCCCCCGACAAGATGTAAATACCCATGCAAGGCAACGGCGAAATTAATCGCGAAGGACGTCCCGCACAATGAATTTCCGCACCCGTCACATCCGATCCGCAGCGGCCCCGCGCCAGCAGGGCAATACGCTGATCGGCATCGTCATCGGCCTGGTCATCGGCCTGGGCATCGCCGTCGTCGTGGCGCTGGCCATCACCAAGGGCGCGACGCCGTTCACCGACAAGGGCAAGGCGGGCAAGACGGCCGATCCGACGCCGGGACAGGCGGCCGATCCGAACAAGCCGATGTACGGCAACAAGGACGCGGCGCGCGAAGCGGCCAAGAGCTTCGCCGACAAGGCGGCGGCGCCACCGGCCGCCGCTCCTGCCGCAACGACGGCTGCGGCCCCGGCTCCGGCCGCGCCGGCGCAGGACCAGTTGCAGCAGGTGGTCAACAAAATCAACGCAAGCGACGCGCCGGTCGCCGCCAAGGCGCCAGCCACCAAGCCTGTCGCCCCGGCCAGCAACGTCGCGCCGACGCCGGTCGCCGCAACGGCGGCTGCAACTGCGGCGGCGGCCAACAAGGCCGCCGACGCGGGCGACGACAAATTTATCTATTATCTGCAGGCTGGCGCGTTCCGCGAACTGACCGATGCCGAAAGCGCGCGCGCCAAGCTGGCGTTGCTGGGCTTTGAAGCGTCGGTGTCCGATCGCACGACCGACACCGGCGTGCTGCATCGCGTCCGCATGGGGCCATACAACCAGGTCGAAGCGATGAACAAGGTCCGTAGCAAACTGTCGGAAAATGGCGTCGACGTGGCCGTCGTGCGCAATCAAAAATAACCGTAGGAGTAGCGATGAAATTCCTGAAATACCTGGTAAGCGCCTTGACCCTGAGCGCTGCGACGTTGACCGCCTTGAGCGCCTCGGCCTCCCCTGCCGATCCGAAAAACGGCGTCGAATACAAGACGCTGCCGACGGCGCAGCCGACCGACTCCGGCAAGAAAATCGAAGTCACCGAATTCTTCGCCTACTACTGCCCGCATTGCTACGCCTTCGAGCCGACGCTGGAAGCCTGGGTCAAGAAACAGGGCGACAACATCGTCTTCAAGCGCGTCCACGTGCCGTATAACGACTCGGTGCTGCCGCAGCAAAAACTGTTCTTCACGCTCGAAGCCATGGGCCTGTTGACCGACAAGCTGCACAAGGAAATCTTCGACGAGATGCACGTGCGCCACAACCGCCTCGATCGCGACACCGCCGTCTTCGACTTCGTCGGCAAGCAGGGCATCGACGTCGCCAAGTTCACCGACACCTACCGCTCGCTGGGCGTGGCCGCCCGTCTGCGCAAGGGCAACGCCATGTTCAGCGACTACAAGGTCGACTCCTGGCCGATGCTGGCCGTCGACGGCCGCTTCCTGACGTCGCCGACGATGTCCGACGAAGGCAACAAGTCCGCCACCACCGAAGCGCAGCTCGACGCCGGCGTGACGCAGGTGCTCGACATCCTCGTCGCCAAAGCCAAAGCGGAAAAGAAGTAAGCATGCCGACCATCGGCGCCGCTGCGGTCAACGCGGCTGCATGACGCCGTGAGCGCCATGCAGCCGCAACGCGTATTCATCACCGGCGCCTCCAGCGGCATCGGCGCCGCGTTGGCGCAACACTATGCGGCGCAAGGCGCCGTGCTTGGCCTGCTGGGCCGCCGCGCCGACGCGCTCGCACAGCTGCGCGCCGGTTTGCACAACGCCGAACAGCACCGCTGCTACGCGGCCGACGTCAGCGACGGCGCGGCCGTGGCCAGCGCCGCGCAGCAGTTCCTGGCGCACGCCGGCGGCATCGACATCGTCATCGCCAGCGCCGGCATCTCGACCGGCACGCTGACCGAATATCCCGAAGACCTGCCCGTCATCGCCGACGTCTTCACCACCAACGTGCTGGGCACCGTGTTCACGTTCGCGCCCTTCATCGAGACGATGAAGACGCAGCGCACGCCGGCGCGACTGGTCGGCATCGGCAGCGTGGCCGGCATACGCGGCCTGCCCGGCGCCGAAGCCTACAGCGCCTCCAAGGCCGCCGTCATCAGCTACTGCGAATCGCTGCGGGTCGAACTGAAACGCCACGGCATCGCCGTCGTCACCATCAGCCCCGGTTACATCGACACGCCGATGACGCGCGGGAATTCCTACGCCATGCCCTTCCTGATGCCGCCGGAGCGCTTCGCCGCCGCCGCGCTGCGCAAGATCGCCGCCGGCGACAGCTATGCCGTCATCCCCTGGCAGATGGGCATCGTCGCCAAAATCCTGCGGCTGCTGCCGAACGCGCTGTACGACGCCGCGTTCTCCAGGGCGCCGCAAAAGAAACGCAAGACACCATGACCTCGCCCCTATCGAGCCGCGCCATCGCGGCCGCCTGCGCCGCCAGCGCCAGCCACGTCGCCATCGAAGTGGTGGCCGAAACCGGCTCCACCAATGCCGACCTGCTGGCCCGCGTCGACACTTTGCAAGGCCCGGTGCTGCTGATCGCCGAAGCGCAGACGGCCGGACGCGGACGCGCCGGCCGCAGCTGGCTGTCCACGCCCGGCGCCACGTTGACGTTCTCGCTGGCGTGGCGCTGCAAAGGTCCGCTGCAACGCATCGCCGGCCTGCCGCTGGCCGTCGGCGTCGCGCTGGCCGAGACCATCGCCACGCTCGGCGTGCCGGTGCGGCTCAAATGGCCCAACGACCTGCTGCGCGACGGTAAAAAACTCGCTGGCATCCTGGTCGAAACGCAGCAATCCAGGGACGGCGAACTGTGGGCCGTGATCGGCGCCGGCATCAACCTGGTCATGCCCGACGAACTGGAAGCGCAGATCGGCCGCGCCGTCGCCGCCGCGCCGTGGCTGGCGCAGATGGACCGCAACGACTTGATGGCGGCGCTACTCAGCCGCCTGGCCGGCGTGCTGGCAGAATTCGACGACACCGGCTTCGCCGCGTTCAGCGAGCGCTGGAACGCGCTGCACGCCTGGCAGGGGCAAGTCGTCTCCATCGTCGACAACGGTCGGACGCTGCACAGCGGCCGCGCCGCCGGCGTCGACGATATCGGCCGGCTGCTGCTCGACACCGCCGGCGGCCGCGTCGAAATTTTATCGGGCGACGTCTCGCTGCGGCTGGCGGACGCATGATACTGCTGATCGACGCCGGCAACACCCGCATCAAATGGGCCCTGATGGAGCAAGGCGCGGCGCTGGGCGCATGGAACGCGTCGGGCGCCGTGCCGCACGCGGATCTGGCGCAGCTGCCGGCGGCATGGAACGCCTCGCTGGGCGGCCGCGCCATCACGCGCGCGCTGTTGTCCAACGTCGCCGGGTCGGCGCTGCGGGCGCGTTTGCAGCTGATCTTGCCGGCCGCGCTGCCGGCCGGCGCCGTGACCTGGTTCGCCTCCGTGGCGCGGCTGGCCGGCGTCAGCAACGGCTACCGCACGCCGTCGCAACTGGGCTGCGACCGCTTCGCCGCCGCCATCGCGGCCCACGCGCTGGCGCCGGGCCACGCCGTCATCGTCGCCAACTGCGGCACCGCCACCACCATCGACGCCATCACGCCGGACGGCGTTTTCCTCGGCGGGATGATACTGCCCGGCCTGAATTTGATGAGCGCCGCGCTGGCGCGCAACACCGCGCAACTGCCGCAGGTGACCGCCGGCGCACAACACAGCACACACCACGACGCCGGTTTCGCCGACAACACCGACGATGCCATCGCCAGCGGCTGCCTGGCCGCGCAGGCCGGCGCCATCGAACGCGCCTATGCGCAGCATGGCGCGGAAGCCTGCCTGCTGACCGGCGGCGCCGCGCCAGCCATCGCGCCGGCCTTGAAGGTACCGTATCGCCTGGTCGATAATATGGTGCTGATAGGTTTGCACGCGGCGCTCGACGACATATGACAGGACACACCGTGTTGAAATTTATTTTCTGGTCGCTGCTGGCCGTGAACGCCGCGCTGTTCGCCTATGGGCAGGGCTACCTCGGCCACTTCAGCGGCAACGAGCGCGAACCGGCGCGCCTGCTGCACCAGCTCAATGCCGACAAGCTGGCGCTGATCCCGGCCGCCAAGGCCAACGCCGCCGCCGCGACGCTGGAGGCGGCGAGCAAGCCAGCGACGGCGGCGCCGGCCGGCGTGGCCTGTCTGGAGATCGGCAATTTCGTGCTGGCCGATGCGCTGCGTTTCGAGGCGCAGGTGACGCCGCTGAACCTGGGCGACCGCCAGTCGCGCCACAACCTGCCGGGCACCGAGATATCGAGCTATATCGTGTACATTCCGCCGCAGGGCAGCAAGGAAGCCGCCGATAAAAAAGCCGGCGAACTGAAACAGCTGGGCGTGGCCAACTACTTCATCATGAACGACAGCCCGACCATGCGCTGGGGGATTTCGCTGGGCGTGTTCAAGACCGAGGGCGCGGCGCAGAACCAGCTGGCGGCGCTGCTCAAGCAGGGCGTGCACAGCGCGCGCGTCGCGCCGCGCCTGAGCGGCAGCAAGCTGCTGGCCTACCAGTTCCGCGACATCGACGGCGACACGCGCGGCAAGCTGGAAAAAATCCAGGCCAGTTTCGCCAGCACCGAATCGCACGTCTGCAAATAAATTTCAACGCTGGATGACGATGGGCTTCAGGCCCAGTGATGAAGGCAGGCCTTGCGCCGCCTGGGTCGCTTCCTGGCGTGTCGCGAACGGGCCGCCGAACAAACGCAGCACGGCACCGCCCTGCACCACGTCCAGCGTACTGAAATTATTCGTCGCCTGGGCGATCCTGGCGCGCGCCGCCTCGGCATTCTCGGCGCGAGAGTAAGCACCCAGCTGCAAATAATATCCGCTGACGACCGGCGCGGCCGCTGCGCCAGCGGCCGCGGCTGGAGCGGCGGACACCGGCAGCAGCGCGCCGCTAGCCACCGGGTCGGATGGTGCGCGGTCGGCCAGCATCAAGGCCGCGATATCGGCCGCCGGCGCGGACGACGCAGCAGGCGCGGCAGCCGTCGGCGCCAGCGACGCATACGCCGGCCCGGCCGCGTTCAATCCGGTCCTCGGCACCGCTTTCGGCGCCAGCACCAAAGGCTGCACCGGCGACGACGACTGCGCCGACGTCAACCTGGTGCGCGGCGGCGCGCTGGCCCGCTCGGCCAGGATGCTGTCGACTTCATCGGGCAGGATGCGGTCGATCTTCAGTTCGTGGCTGCCCTTGCTGAGCAGGCCCAGTTTCAGCGCCGCCGTGTACGACACGTCGATGGCGCGGTTGGAATGGAAAGGTCCGCGATCGTTGATGCGCACGATGACCTGTGCGCCGCTGATCAAATTGGTCAACCGCGCATACGATGGAATCGGCAGCGTCGGATGCGCGGCCGTCATCTTGTACATATCGTAGATCTCGCCCGACGAGGTGCGCTGGCCGTGGAATTTTTTACCGTACCAGCTGCCGATGCCGATCTCCGAATACGGTTTGTTGTCGGTCAGCGGCGTGTAGGTTTTCCCGAACACGACATAAGGCTTGTTGGAGCGCGGCAGCAGCGGATCGTTGCGCACTTCGGCGTCCGGCACCGTGTCCAGGTTCGGCGGCGGATTGTCGCCCGGGCCGTCGTCCTGATAATAGCCGCCACGTCCCGAACCGGCCGGCGGCAGGGCCGGCAAGGTTGACACGCCAGGCTCCGCGCGCGATGGCGCCGGCAGCGACGGGCGGACCGTCCGCGCCGGCGCTGCCGGCGTGCCCAGTTGCGGCGCCGTGCCGCAGCCGGCCAGCGCCAGCAGCAGCGCGCTGAGTCCCAGCCGCGCGGCGTGGTGGTCGTGCGCGCGCATCAGGTTTGCACCAGCTTGCGGTGGCGCTGGATGCTCATCAGAATTCCGCCGCCCAGCCCCAGCGTCAGCAAGGCCGTACCGCCGTAGCTCATGAACGGCAACGGCACGCCGACCACCGGCACGATGCCGCTGACCATGCCCATGTTGACGAAGGCGTAGGTGAAGTAAATCATCGTGACGGCGCCGGCCAGCAGGCGCGTGAAGAAGTTCGGCGCGCCGGCGGCGATCATCAGGCCGCGGCCGATCAGCAGCAGGTACAACAGCATCAGCACCAGGTTGCCGGCCAGGCCGAATTCTTCCGAGAAGACGGCGAAGATAAAGTCGGTGGTGCGTTCGGGGATGAACTCAAGGTGGGCCTGGGTGCCGTGGGTCCAGCCCTTGCCGGTGATGCCGCCCGAGCCGACGGCGATGGTCGACTGGATGATGTGGAAGCCCTTGCCCAACGGGTCCGACGAGGGGTCGATCAGCGTCATCACGCGCTCGCGCTGGTAATCGTGCATCATCGACCAGACCACCGGCAGGCTGGCGCCGATCAGCACCATCAGCGCGGCCAGCGCCTTCCACGACAGGCCGGCCAAAAAGATCACGCAGAAGCCGGCCATGATGACCAGCAGCGCGGTGCCGAGGTCGGGCTGCTTGGCGATCAGGCCGACCGGGATCGCCAGCAGCACGGCGGCGATCGCGTAGGAGTGCCAGCGCAGCTGGCCGGCGCGCTGCTGGAAGAACCACGCCAGCATCAGCGGCATGGCGATCTTCATGAATTCTGACGGCTGGATGTCGACGCCGAGATGCAGCCAGCGCCGCGCGCCCAGCTTGACGGTGCCGAACAGCGCCACCGCCACCAGCAGGCCGACGGCGATCACGTAGGCCGGCACGGCGATCCGCATCATCATCTGCGGCGTGACGTTGGCCACCACCCACATGACGATGAAGGCCATGACGATATTGCGCAGCTGGTCCTCGACCTTGCCGGGGATGCCGATGCTGGCCGAGTACAGCGTCACCAGGCCGACCGACAGCAGCGCCAGGATGATCAGCACCAGCGGGCCGTCGAACACGGTGAAATAGGGGCGCATGCGGCGCCACAGCGAGCGTCTTTCATTGATACGCATATGCGCTCCTTATTGTTTTTTGCGCTCGGGCGCGGCGGCTGGCGGCGCGGTGGCCGGCGTAGTCGGCGCGGGCGCGGTCGGTGTCGGTTTCAGCGGCGCCTGTTTGGGCGGCGCGGTCGGGATCAGCGGCACCGGCGCCAGCGCGGCGGGCTTGCCGGCGCCGGGCGCCGGTGCCGGCGCCGCGACCGGCGCGCGGCCTGCCTGGTCGATGGCGGCGGCTTCCTCGTCGCTGCCCGGTTCATCGATAGGCGCTTGCGCTTCGGCGTCGTCGGTCGGCATCTTGGCCGTGGCCTTCACCACCGGACGTTTGCCGAGCAGGTAGTAATCGAGCACCTTGCGCGCGATCGGCGCGGCGATCTCGCCGCCCCAGCCGGCGTTTTCGACCACCATCGCCAGCACGATGCGCGGCTTTTCGGCCGGCGCGAAGGCGGTGAACAGCGCGTTGTCGCGCAGCCGCTCCGGCGTGCGCGCGGCATTGTATTTTTCGTTGGCCTTGATGCCGACGATCTGCGCGGTGCCGGTCTTGCCGCCGACCGTGTAGCCGGCGTTGGCGAAGGCGCGGTAGGCCGTGCCTCCCGGTTCGCTGGCCACGCCGACCATGGCGTTCTTGATGAAGTCGATGTTTTCCTGCTTGAGCGGGATGCGGTAGCTTTCGGTCGGCACGGTCAGCTTGCGCGCGCGCGTGACGCCGTCCTCGACGATCTTGACCAGGTGCGGTTTCATGACGACGCCGTCGTTGGCCAGGTTGGCCACCGCGTGCGCGATCTGCAGCGGCGTGTACGAGTTGAAGCCGGAGCCGTTGCTGACCGAGATCGTGTCGCCGCCGACCCAGCGCCCGGCCGCGCCCTTGAAGCGCGACCGCTTCCACTCCTGCGACGGCAGCACGCCGGTCTTTTCGCCATCGAGGTCGATGCCGGTGACCTGGCCGAAGCCGAACGGTTTCATGAAGTCGTGGATCGAGTCGATGCCCATGTCCCGGCCCAGCATGTAGTAGTAGGTATTGCAGGACACGACGATGGATTTGCGCAGGTCGACCGTGCCGTGGCCGGTGCGGATGTCGTCGTTGAAGCGGTGCCCGCCCAGCATGAAGAAGCCGGGATCGAAGATGCCGGCCTGGTTGGCCGTGCGCTTGCCCAGCTCCAGCGCGGCCAGCGCCATGAAGGGCTTGAAGGTCGAACCGGGCGTGTAGGTGCCCGACAGCGGCCGGTTCACCATCGGCCGGTCCAGCGAATTATTCAGGTCGTTCCAGCTTTGCGCGTCGATGCCGTCGACGAACAGATTGGGATCGTAGCCGGGCTTGGAAACATAGGCGAGGATGTCGCCGGTGCTCGGCTCGATCGCCACCAGCGCGCCGCGCCAGTCGCCGAAGGCTTCCTCGGCCACCTTTTGCAGCTCGATGTCGATCGACAGGATCAGGTTGTTGCCCGGCGCGGCCGGGGTGCGCGACAGCGTGCGCACCGCGCGGCCGCCGGCCGACACCTCCACTTCCTCGTAGCCGGTGGTGCCGTGCAGCTGCTTCTCGTAGCTTTTTTCCAGGCCCTCCTTGCCGATATGGTCGGTGCCGCTGTAGTTGGCCGCGTCGTCGGTGTCGTCGATGGCCTTCGCTTCGGACTGGTTGATGCGGCCGATGAAGCCGATCACGTGCGAGGCGATTTCGCCCAGCGGATACTGGCGGAACAGGCGCGCCTGGATTTCCACGCCGGGGAAGCGGAAGCGCTGCGCGGTGAAGCGCGCCACCTCCTCGTCGCTCAGGCGGGTGCGCAGCGGCACGCTCTCGAAATTCTTCGACTCCTCCAGCAGCTTTTTAAAGCGCTTGCGGTCCTTGACCTCGATGGTGATCAGGTGCGACAGGTCGTCGATGGTTTCGTCGAGCGTGGCATTGAGCTTGGACGGCGTCACCTCCAGCGTGTAGGCCGAGTAGTTGCGCGCCAGGACCACGCCATTGCGGTCCAAAATCAGGCCGCGATTCGGCACGATGGGCACGACGGCGATGCGGTTGTCCTCGGCCTGCGCGGCGTAGTCGCTGTGCTTGACGATCTGCAGCCAGACAAAGCGCGCCAGCAGCAGGGCAAAGCACAGGAACACCATCCCGCCCAGCACCGTCAGGCGCAGGCGGAACAAATGCAGTTCGCGTTCGGTGTTCTTCAGTTCTGTCATGCCGGGGGCTCTGGGCTACGTGGTGCGGTGTGTAAGTGCGTGCGGCGTCAGATCGGCCGGGTGTGATCGCGGTCGACGGCGCGGCGCTGCGGCGCCAGCAGCAGCCAGGTGGCCAGCGGCCACAGGGCAACGGCGACCGCGCTTTCGATGAAATAGAACCAGCCGGGGAATTTGCCGGAGACGATGAAGCGCACCGCCAGCTGCACCGACTGCGCCAGCACCAGCAGCGGGAACACGTGCATGGCCTGGGTCAGCATCGGGAACCACAGCACGCGCCGGTGCAGCATGATGGCGAAGTAGGACAGCAGCGTGTAGGCCAGCGCGTTCTCGCCCAGCAGCGTCGAGTCGTGCACGTCCATCAGCAGGCCGAGGAAAAACGCCGTGCCGATGCCGACCTTGCGCGGCTGGTGCACGCCCCAGAACACCAGCACCAGCGCGACGAAATCGGGCACGCCGATAAAGCCGCCCCACGGCAGCAGGTTCAATAGAAACGCGCAGAACAGGCTGAAGCCGATGAACAGCGGGCTGACAGGCAGCAGGATGTAATGCGGGCGGCTCATCGCGCGTTCTCTTTCGGTTTGGCGGCGGCGGGTGCGGCCGGCGCGGCTGCTGGCGCGGCGGCGGGCGGCGCCGGCATGATAGGCACTGCGGCGGCGTTGGCTGGCGCGGTGACGCCGGACGGCGCGCCGCCGGCGGCACCAGCAACGGCGCCCGCAGCCACGGCCTCTTTGGGCGCATCCTTGACCGGCGCCATTTTGCTATTGTGTTTTTTCAGCTGGCGTTCTTCTTCCTCCGGCGGACGCGCCGGCATGTCCGGCGTCGACATCAGGATCAGCAGCTGGGTGTTGTTGGAGATGCCGGCCAGCGGCTGGCAGATTACGCCGCCGAACGAGCCGCCGGCGCTGTTCTCGACCTGCGACACGCGCGCCACCGCCAGTCCGGCCGGATAGACGCCGTCCAGGCCGGAGGTGACGACGATGTCGTTGACCAGGATGTCGGCGTTGGGCGCGGTGAAGCGCAGCTCCAGCGAGCCGGCCTTGCCGCGGCCATAGGCGACGCTGCGCAAGCCGTTGCGCAGCAGCTGCACGGGGATGGCCTGCTCCTTGTCGGTCAGCAGCGTCACTTCGGAAGTAAACGGGAACACGCGCGTGACCTGGCCGACCACGCCCTGGTTGTCGATCACCGGCAGGCCCAGCGCGACGCCGGCCTGGGTGCCGCGGTCGAGGATGATCTTGCGGCTGTTGACGTCGCGCGCGTCGTACAGCACCTCGGCCAGCATGGACTTGACCGGCAGGTGTTCGCGCGCGTCCATCAGTTTGCGCAGGTGGTTGTTTTCGACGGTGCTCAATTGCGCCTGTTGCAGCAGCTGCGAGGAGGCGATCTGCTGACGCTTCAATTCGCGCACCTGTTTTTCCAGCGACGACAGCGAGGAAAAATAATCGCCCACGCCTTCAATGGCGTCGCGCGGCATCAGCGCCGCCATCTGCAGCGGGTACAGCGCGGTGCCGGCGATTTGCCGCACCATCGCCAGCGAGTGCATGCGCGAATCGACCAGCAGCAGGCCGATCGAGATGCATGCGAACACCATCATCTTGACCCGCGCCGAGGCGCCTTGTTTGAAAAGTGGCGGAGGACTGTATTCCATGACTTCCAATAATCCGGCGCCCGCGCGCGGTAGCGGCGGGCGCCTGTCACCTCATCCAAAATCGCAGCGGGGCCGCTTGTTGGCGGCCCCGTCTTTTTATCGGATCACTCGTAGGAGAACATCGATCCCAGCTGGTCCATCCGTTCCAGCGCCATGCCGGAACCGCGCACCACGCAGGTCAGCGGATCTTCCGCCACCAGCACCGGCAGGCCGGTTTCCTCCATCAACAGGCGATCGAGGTCGCGCAGCAGTGCGCCGCCGCCGGTCAGCATCATGCCCTTTTCGGCGATGTCGGCGCCCAGTTCCGGCGGGGTTTGTTCGAGCGCGTTCTTGACGGCCGAGACGATGTTGTTGAGCGGGTCGGTCAGCGCTTCGAGGATTTCGTTGGACGAAATGGTGAACGAGCGCGGGATGCCTTCGGACAGGTTGCGGCCCTTGACTTCCATCTCCTTGACTTCCGAACCGGGGAAGGCCGAACCGATGGCCTTCTTGATCGCCTCGGCGGTCTGCTCGCCGATCAGCATGCCGTAGTTGCGGCGGATGTAGTTGACGATGGCTTCATCGAATTTGTCGCCGCCGACGCGCACCGAGCCTTTGTAGACCATGCCGCCCAGCGAGATGATGCCCACTTCGGTGGTGCCGCCGCCGATGTCGACCACCATCGAGCCGGTGGCATCCGACACCGGCAGGCCGGCGCCGATGGCCGCGGCCATCGGTTCTTCGATCAGGTAGACCTGCGAGGCGCCGGCGCCGAGCGCCGATTCGCGGATCGCGCGGCGTTCCACCTGGGTCGAGCCGCAAGGCACGCAGATGATGATGCGCGGCGACGGGCGGAAGAATTTGGAGTCGTGCACCATGCGGATGAATTGCTTGAGCATTTGCTCGGTGACGGTGAAGTCGGCGATCACGCCGTCTTTCATCGGGCGGATCGCCTCGATGTTGCCGGGGACCTTACCCAGCATCTGCTTGGCTTCCTTGCCGACAGCCTGGATGGTCTTCTTGCCGTTCGGGCCGCCCTCCTGGCGGATCGCGACGACCGAGGGTTCGTCAAGGACGATGCCCTGGCCGCGTACATAAATCAAGGTGTTGGCCGTGCCCAAGTCAATGGCCAGATCGGTGGAAATATACCTGCGTAAAAAACCAAACATGAATGTCCTGTGGCGCTTTCTGAAAAACGCATAAGCCGTTATAGGGGTAGCCGAGCGGGCGCCGTCGGGCGCTCACGCTGCTGTTCAGACGCGGCGGCAGCAATCATTCAGCGCCGGCAACGCATCAACCCGCCATTCTACCTTATAATTTGAATGCTATTTACCGAAAATCCACGCTAAAGTGCGGGCCGGCAGGCAGTCAATTGCACGGCAATCGGGAACTTTTGCCGGCATAAGCCGGAACTTCAAGCCTTATCAATACAACAACACAACCCTGCGCGGCCCCTCCGCGCTCATCAGCCAACTACGCCATGTCCCTGACCTTATCCGACGTAAAACGCATCGCCCACCTGGCCCAACTCGACATGAACGAGCAGCAGTCCGCCACCGCGCTGGACCAGCTGAATGGCATCTTCGCGCTGGCCGAGCAGATGCAGGCGGTCGATACCGACGGCGTCGCGCCGCTCAGCCACCCGCTGGCCGCCCACATGAACAATATCGCGCTGCGCCTGCGCGAGGACGCGGCCACCGAAACGAACCGCCGTGAAGACTACCAGGCCGTCGCACCGGCCACGCAGGACGGCCTGTATCTGGTGCCGAAGGTGATCGAGTGATCGCGTGATTTTTTAAAGTCACTCTGACCGCCTCCGTCGAATCGAATTCATAGAAACGCCATGCACACAAAATCCATCAAAGAGTTATCGGCTCTGCTGCAAAGCAAAGCGATTTCCGCCACCGAACTGGCGACCCACTTCCTCGACCGCATCGAGGCCAGCGACTTGAACGCCTTCCTGCACGTCGACCGCGCGCTGACCCTGGCGCAGGCCGCCGAAGCCGACGCGCGCATCGCCGCCGGCACGGCCACGCCGCTGACCGGCGTGCCGATCGCGCACAAGGACATTTTTGTGACGCGCGACTGGCGCGCCACGGCCGGCTCGAAAATGCTGGCCAATTACGTCAGCCCCTTCGACGCCACCGTCGTCGAGAAATTCCGCGCCGCCGGCATGGTCACGCTGGGCAAATTGAACTGCGACGAATTCGCCATGGGTTCCGGCAACGAGAACTCGGCCTTCGGCGCCGTCAAGAATCCGTGGGATAAAAACGCCGTGCCGGGCGGTTCGTCGGGCGGCTCCGCGGCCGCGGTGGCCGCACGCCTGGCGCCGGCCGTCACCGGCACCGACACCGGCGGCTCGATCCGCCAGCCGGCCGCGTTCTGCGGCATCACCGGCATCAAGCCGACCTACGGCCGCGTGTCGCGCTTCGGCATGATCGCGTTCGCATCGTCGCTCGACCAGGGCGGCCCGATGGCGCAATCGGCCGAGGACTGCGCGCTGCTGCTGACGGCGATGGCCGGCTTCGACGAGCGCGATTCGACCAGCCTGACGCCGGAACAGGGCGGCATCGACGAAGACTTTAGCCGCGACCTCGACCAGCCGCTGACCGGCCTGCGCATCGGCGTGCCGCGCGA
>Ga0209848_1000332_pt1 | contig 21964 bp, 17 predicted proteins | sample OrgsoiDNA_201062_FD_185810 | JGI IMG/M metagenome (GOLD analysis project Ga0209848, IMG submission 185810) | Permafrost soil microbial communities from the Arctic, to analyse light accelerated degradation of dissolved organic matter (DOM) -... | ecosystem: Environmental > Terrestrial > Soil >...
CGGACGAAGGCTCGGCCTTCCTGGAGGATTGCCAGCGCATCCTCGGCGAGCTGGAGGAGGCCGAGTCGGCCGTGGCCGAGCGCAGCGCGCGCGCCAGCGGGCATTTGCTGATCTCGGCGCCGGCCGGCTTCGGCCGCCAGCACGTGGCGCCACTGCTGCCCTCCTTCCTGGCCGAGCACCGCGACGTGACCGTCACGCTGAACCTGAACGACCGCGTGGTCGACCTGATCGGCGAAGGTGTCGACGTCGCCATCCGCATCGCCAGCCTGCCCGATTCGAACCTGGTCAGCGTCAAGCTGGCCGACAACGAGCGCGTGGTGGTCGGCTCGCCGGCCTATCTGAAACGCCACGGCGTACCGGCGACGCTGGCCGACCTGGCCAAGCACAATTGCCTGGCCATCAGCAGCGCGGGCAGCCAGCGCGGCTGGACCTTCCACGACAACGGCAAGAACGTCACCTTGAAAGTGGCCGGCAACATGGGCTGCAACGACGGCGAAGTCTTGCACGACTGGGCGCTGGCCGGCAAGGGGCTGGCATGGCGGTCGATGTGGGAAGTGGGGGCGGAAATTGAGGCGGGGAAATTGACCGCCGTGCTGAATGGCTATTCGGCGCCCGGCAATGATATATATGCCGTGTTCGCCCAGCGCCGTCATTTGCCGCTGCGCATACGCGTCTTCGTCGACTTTTTGCGGCACAGCTACGCCCAGCCCGATTATTGGCGCAAAGCATGGCGGTAAATTAAGCCGCCACAAAACAGCAGGCGAAAAAAAATCCTCGGATACCGAGGATTTCTTATTTCGTTTGATTCAGCGTATTAGATTGGCTGAATGTTCGAAGCTTGCTTGCCCTTAGGACCAGCGGTCACTTCAAAAGAAACACGTTGGTTCTCTTGCAGCGACTTGAAGCCTGCCGACTGAATCGCCGAGAAGTGAGCGAACAGATCTTCGCCGCCTTCGTCAGGGGTGATAAAGCCGAAGCCCTTCGAATCATTGAACCATTTTACGATACCAGTTGCCATTACAATTCCTATTTCAGTTAAGTTGGGCTTGCGCCCGTGATATCGTTTGAGGCAAGAAAGAAATGACAGCTGAACTGCACTACTCTTGAATCTAAACGATCCCGCATTATACCTAATAAACGTCAAAAAGCACGCTTTCGCGAAAATAAATGCAAGGGCTTGATAACTAAAGGAAAAATCCTTCAAAGCGCCCCCTGTTTCGCGCGGCATGTCTGACATTATAGACAAGAAAATTCTCCGCGCTTTGAGTAAAGTCAATCGTGCGCGGCTCAGGACCCTGCCGCCACGTCGTATTGATCGGACTTGGGGTCGTGCGCGGCCCAGCGCAAGAATTGCGCGATCTGCTCCGGCAACGGCGCCCATTCGGCCTCGCCGGCCTGCACCAGGCGGGTTTGCTGCTCCAGCCGCCGCGCCTCCCGCCCCAGCACGGCGAAGCCGAAGGTGCCGGCCGAACCGGCGATGCCGTGCAACAACTCATGCAGCTCGTGCAGGTGCTCCGGCGTGGCGCCGTCGGCCGCGCAGGCGGCCAACGCGCGCGCGATGCCGGCCGTGGTCTCGGGCAGGCGCGCGGCGAACTTGTCGCCCAGCGCTTGCAGGCGCGCGTAAAAATCCTTATCGACCAAGGTCGCCATGATTTATTTGGTGCCGAAGATGCGGTCGCCGGCGTCGCCCAGGCCCGGCACGATATAAGCGTGCTCGTTCAGGTGCGAGTCCAGCGAGGCGCAATAGATCTTCACGTTCGGGTGCGCGTTCTGGAACACGGTGATGCCTTCCGGCGCGGCGACCAGCGCCAGGAAGATGATTTGCTCATCGGTCACGCCGCGCTTCTTCAGCACGTCGACCGCGTGGACCGCCGAGTTGCCGGTGGCGACCATCGGGTCGCACAGGATGAAGGTCCGCTCGACCAGATCCGGCAGGCGCACCAGGTATTCGACCGGCTGGTGGGTCTCCGGATCGCGGAACACGCCGATGTGGCCAACGCGCGCCGATGGCACCAGGTTCAGCAGGCCGTCGCTCATGCCGATGCCGGCGCGCAAAATCGGCACGATGGCCAGCTTCTTGCCGGCGATGACGGGCGCGTCGATCGTCATCAGCGGGGTTTCGATCTGGCGCGTCGTCAGCGGCAGGTCGCGGGTGATTTCGTAGCCCATCAACTGGGTGATTTCCTTGAGCAGCTCGCGGAAGGTGCGGGTGGACGTGTCACGCTCGCGCATGTGGCTCAGTTTGTGCTGGATCAGCGGATGGTCGGTGATGAAGAGGTTGGGAAAGCGCGGATCTTGTTTCATGTCGGTTGGGCTCTTTTTATGAGACTGCATGAGGACTGCGGCCGCCATCGCCGGAAGCCGGGACGCGCCAGTCGCTATCATGGTGTATTCGGCATTATCCCAGCCATCGGCGCGCCAGGGAACGGTTTTGCGAAATAAATCAGCCGGCCGCAAAAAACGCCAGCCACCCGCTCAGGTCGGCTCGACCAGCGCCCGCGCCAGGATGGCCGCGCAATCGACGCCATCGGGCAGGCGGCCGAAAGCGCCGCCGACGTCGCGCGTCAGCCGCGAGGCGACGAACGCCGTGCTGACGTATCCCGGCGCGTGCCGCAGCAACAGGCCGGCCTGCACCGCCAGCACGATGCGCTCGGCCAGCCGGCGCGCGCCGTATTCGGCCACGTGCGGGTCGGTCGGCGCTTCGGCCAGGTCCAGCAGCAAGGCTTGCGTGTAGCAAACATAACAGGCGCTGCCCTCGCCCGCCAGCGCCAGCTCGGCCGCCAGCGCCTCGCGCGCGGCCGGCGTCTTGCCGAGGGCGCGCAACAGGTCGAGGCACATGACGTTGCCCGAGCCCTCCCAGATCGAGTTGACCGGGAATTCGCGGTACAGCCGCGCCAGCGGACCGTCCTCGACATAGCCGCTGCCGCCGAGCACCTCCATCGCCTCGGCGCCGAAAGCCGGGCCGCGCTTGCAGATCCAGTACTTGCCGGCCGGCGTCAGGATGCGCGCCAGCAGCGCCTGGGCCGGATCGGCGTGCTCGTCGAAGCAGCGCGCCAGCCGCAGCGCGAAGGCGCTGGCCGCTTCCGATTCCAGCGCCAGGTCGGCCAACACGTTCTGCATCAGCGGCTGCTGCGCCAGCGGCCGGCCGAACGCGGCGCGGTGGCGCGCGTGATGCAGCGCATGCGTCAGCGCGGCGCGCATCGTGCCGGCGCTGCCCAGTACGCAATCGAGGCGGGTGTGGCTGCCCATTTCCAGTATGGTCGGGATGCCGCGTCCGAGCTGGCCCAACAGCCAGCCGTAGGCGCCGGTGAACTCCACTTCCGACGAGGCGTTGGAGCGGTTGCCCAGCTTGTCCTTCAGACGCTGGACGCGGATCTGGTTGCGGCTGCCATCGGGCAGGTAGCGCGGCAGCAGGAAGCAGCTCGGACCGGCGCTGCCGCCCTCCGCCGTCTGCGCCAGGATCAGGTGCGCGTCGCTTTGCGGCGCCGAGAAAAACCATTTATGGCCGACGATGCGGTGGACGTCCTCGCCGTCGTCGCCGAACAGGCGCGCCGCCTCGGCCGGCGCCAGCGCGGTGGCCATGGTGGTGTTGCTGCGCACGTCGGAACCACCCTGCTTTTCCGTCATGCCCATGCCCAGCAGCGCGCCATGCTTTTGCTCGATCGGCAGCGAACGCGGATCGTACACGCGCGAGAGTATCTTCGGCAGCCAGCGCGCGGCCAGCCTGGGCGACAGACGCAGCGCCGCCACCGACGCGTAGGTCATCGTCACCGGACATTGCGAGCCGTTCTCCACCTGCCCGAACAATATATAACGGGCCGCCCGCGCCACCTGCGCGCCGGGCGCACCGCTATCCCAGGGCGAGGCGTGCGCGCCGTGCCCGATCAGCAAGGCCATCAGGCTGTGCCAGGCCGGATGGAATTCGACCTCATCGATGCGCCGGCCGTTGCCGTCGAAATTGACCAGCAGCGGCCCGTTGCGGTTGGCCAGCCGCGCCAGCTCCAGCGTCTCGGCGCGGCCCAGTTGCCGGCCCAGCGCGTGCAGCGCGTCGACTTCGGCGGCACCGCCCTCGCGCAGCAGCGCCTCGCGCAACGCCGGGTCGCAGTCGAACAGATTGATGTCGGCGAATGGCGCAACCTGGTTGCTCACCTCGTGCGTGTCGTATGGGTTCATGACGGTCTCCGGTTGGCTGCCCGCCGTCTGCGCGCGGCGCGGTCAGGGCCAGACTAGCGCATGCGCGGAGGCGAAGCAAGCGATTGCCCTCCTGATAATTTTTTACTATGATAAGTAGAGCGCGAAGACGGCACGGCGGGCCCACCAGGCACAGGGAATTTCCATAAATTACGCGTAAGAGCTATCCTACAAGCTCCTATGAAAACCTGCCGCTTTTCTGCCCATCCCACTGGCAAAACCGATTTTTTTGACGCCATACAATAGAAAACAAAAGATGTTGTCTATTTTCATGTAAATCCCCTGCTAACAATGATACATTTCGTTCTGGTTTTGCAAGACTTATCAGGCGCCTGCCCGGGCGCCGATCCGGCCCGCCAAGGCATCGCAACCGCAGTGTGTAAAAAATGAAAGATTAGATCATCCCGATGCTTTCCAGTCCCTCATCCATGACCTCGCGCGACGCGCACCATGAATTGCAGCAGTTCATGGAAGAGGCAGGCGATGTAGTCTTCAGGCTCAACCCCTTGGGCGAGATACTGTTTGCCAGCCAGCGGGCCAGCGCCCTGATCGCTTGCGGACGCGAGCTGCGCGGCCAGCAGATGGCGCTGCATGTGGCCTCGCTCGACCTGCCGGCCTTCAAGAGCGCGCTCGGCAACGCCCTGCTGGAGCCGGGACGGGTCGAGATGCGCATCAAGACGCCGGAACACGAGGTGTGGCACGAGCTGCGCGTGTCCAGCTTGCGTGTCGACGGCAACGCGATGGAGCTGCTGCTGGTCGGCCGCGACATGACGGCCCAGCGCGCCACCGAGGAGCGGCTGCGCCACATGGCCACCCACGACGCCCTCACCGAGCTGCCCAACCGCCTGCTGCTGTCGGACCGCATCCGCATGGTGATCGCCCAGGCGCGCCGCTCCGGCCAGGGTTTTTCGGTGGCCACGGTGGGACTGGACGGCTTCAAGAAAGTCAACGACGGCCTCGGCCACCCGATCGGCGACGCCGTGCTGCACATGGCCGCCGCGCGCCTGCGCAAGACCTTGCGCGACAGCGACACCCTGGCCCGCGTCGGCGGCGATGAATTCGTCGCCGTGCTGCCCGGCACCTCTACCGAGGCGCAGATCAAGCTGGTCACCGGACGGCTGATCGCCACCTTGCAGGCACCGTTTGAAATCGACGACCACACCATCTACGTCGGCGCCTCGGTCGGCGTGGCCGTCTATCCGCAGCACGCCGAGGACGAGGTCAAACTGGTGGCGCTGGCCGACGCGGCCATGTCGCGCGCCAAGGAGACCGGCAAGGCCCGCTGCGTGGTCTACAACGAGAGCCACAGCGGCCCGCCGGAACACGACATCTCGCTCGAAGCGGCGATGTTTCAGGCGGTGCGCGAGGGCGAGTTCCTGCTGCACTACCAGCCCATCGTCGATTCCCACACGCGCGAAATCCAGGGCTTCGAGACGCTGATGCGCTGGAAGCACCCGACGCTGGGCATGGTGCCGCCGGCGCGCTTCATCCCGATCGCCGAGACCAACGGCCTGATCAACCTGCTCGGCGCCTGGGCGCTGAAGGCCGCCTGCGTGCAGCTCAAGCAGTTCGAGGAGGTGGCCAAGCGCCCGCTGTACATGTCTGTTAATATCAGCCCGCGGCAATTCCGCAACGATAAATTCCTCGACGTGCTGGACGACGCGCTGGCGTTCTCCGGCCTCACTGGTGAGCAATTGGTGTTAGAAATTACAGAAGGCACGCTGATGATCGACCCGGTGCATGCCGAAGCCATCCTGTCCAAAATGGCCGAGCGCCGCGCCCGCATCGCGATCGACGATTTCGGCACCGGCTACTCCTCGCTGGCCTACCTGAAGCGCTTCCCGATCTCGGTGCTGAAAATCGACCGCGCCTTCATCCGCGACCTGCCCGGCTCGCAAAAAGACGGCGCCATCTGCAACGCCGTGCTCGACCTGGCCAAGCACCTCGACTTGTCGGTGGTGGCCGAGGGCGTCGAAACGGAAGAACAATTGCAGCACCTCGAACAACGCGGCTGCCAGTACATCCAGGGCTACCTGACCGGCAAGCCGATGCCGGCCCACGTCGCCATGACGGCGCTGCAGGAAAGCACCTACGCCAAGGTGGTGCCGTCCGAACTACGCCAGGCCCATCTATGAGCGCCGGCTACAGCGCCAGCACGCCGCTGGGCGAAACCACCCTGGCCAAGCTGTGGGAACGCACCCGCACGCAGGGCGACATGCCCGGCTTCGCCAAGGCCATCAGCGCCATCCTCGGCGCCATGCGCGGCGAGGATGAGCAGGAATTCAATATGACGCGCACCGTGCTGTCGGACCCGGTCCTGACGCAGAAGGTGCTGCGCCTGGCCAACAGCGGCATGTATGCCGCCTTCGGCCAGCACGTCAACACGGTCACCAAGGCGGTGCTGGTGCTGGGCACCGAGGCCATCGGCCACCTGGCGCTGGGCCTGAAGCTGATCGAGGAATTGTCGGTCGCCTCGCCCGACTCCGGCATCGCCCACATCGAGATGGAAAAGGCGGTGCTGGCCGGCATCGTCGCGCAGCAGATCGCCGCCAGCGCCGACAGCCGCCACGCCGAGGAGGCCGTGGTCTGCTCGATGCTGCACACGCTGGGCCGCATGATGCTGACGTTTTACCTGCCCGAGCGCTGGACCGAGCTGCTGCAGCGCGCCGACGGCGCCAATCCGGACGACATGGCGCCCGAGCTGCTGGGCCTCAGCATGGAAGAGATAGGCACGGCCGCGGCGCTGCACTGGGGCCTGCCGAACAACCTCATCAACGGCATGCGCAAGCTCGCGCCGCCGGAAGCCGGCGCCGAGGTCTCCACGGCCGACTGGATCGCCGGCCTGTCGACCATGTCCTCGCTGTGCGCCGACGCCTTGTGGCACGACGACGCCGAGGGCGCCGCCGCCGTGCAGCTGCTGGCCGAACGCTACGCCGGCATGCTCGGCGTGCAGCCCGCCAACCTGATGCTGGCCATCGACAAGGCCAAGGCCGTGGCCGCCGCCGACCTGACCATCGCGCCGCTGTCGCGGCCGGCCGAACGGCGCGCCAAGGCACTGGCCAAGACGCGCTTGCGCGCCGCCGGCAACAAGATCCTGCTCAGCGGCCTGGCCGACATGCGCGACATGCTCGAATCGGCCAGCCCCGGCCAGATGGTCTCGGTGGCGCTGGAAACCGTCTACCAGGGACTGGACTTTTCGCGCGCCGTCGCCTTCGTGCGCAACCGCAAGGAGAACCGCTACACGGCGCGCATGTGCTTTGGCGACGGCGTCAAGGAGATGCTGCCGCAAATGGCCTTCGACGACAGCTACGAGCCGAACGTGTTCCACGCCGCGCTCAATAGCGACCGGGTGATCTTCATCGAAAACGCCCACGACCAGAAGTTCGCCGCCAAGCTGCCGCTGTGGTGGAAAAGCACGCTGTCCGAGGCGCGCAGCTTCGTGATCCTGCCGCTGTCGTCGACCGGCCAGCCGGCCGGCTTCCTGTACGGCGACTGGGACGAAACCTTCCCGCCCATCCAGCTGAGCCAGACCGAGTTCGGGCTGCTCAACGACCTGCGCGCGCTGGTGGTGCGCGCCATCGAGCGCCGCCACAAGGTCGAAGTGGCCGGCCACCGCGCCGCCTGAGGCCGCGCGGGCCGCTGCGGCCGCGCCTTTAAACGCCAAGCCGGAGCCGGACTCGGCAAGTCCAGCCCCGGCTTTTTGATGTCAGGCTGCGCACCGCAGCGCAACGCTCCCCGGCCGATCTCAGACCAGCTTGGGCGTCGCCACCTGCACGTCGCCGCACTGGGCGCGGTGCATCAGCGCGTGGTCGATCAGCACCAGCGCCAGCATCGCCTCGGCGATCGGCGTGGCGCGGATGCCGACGCAAGGGTCGTGGCGGCCGAAGGTCTCCACCATCACCGGATGGCCTTGCTTGTCGATCGAGCGGCGCGGCGTGCGGATCGACGACGTCGGCTTGATGGCGATCGACACCCTGATGTCCTGCCCGGTCGAAATACCGCCCAGCACGCCGCCGGCGTTGTTGCCGACAAAGCCCTGCGGCGTCAGCTCGTCGCCATGCTCGGAGCCCTTCTGCGCCACCGCGTCGAAACCGGCGCCGATCTCGACGCCCTTGACGGCGTTAATCCCCATCATCGCGTAGGCGATGTCGGCGTCGAGCTTGTCGTAGATGGGCTGGCCCAGCCCGACCGGCACGTTCTGCGCGATGACATCGATGCGCGCGCCGATGGAGTCGCCGGCGCGGCGCAGCTCGTCCATCGCCGCCTCCATGCGGGCGATCAGTTCGGCGTCGCCGCTGGCCGCGAAGAAGGGATTGTCGGCCACGTGGTCCCAGGACTGGAACGGCACCACGATGTCGCCCAACTGGCTCATGCAGCCCTTGAAGACCGTGCCGTACTGCTGCCGCAGCCATTTCTTGGCGATCGCCGCCGCCCCCACCACCGGCGCCGTCAGCCGCGCCGACGAGCGGCCGCCGCCGCGCGGATCGCGCACGCCGTATTTATGCCAGTAAGTGTAGTCGGCGTGGCCGGGACGGAAGCTCTCGGCGATGTTGCCGTAATCCTTGCTGCGCTGGTCCTCGTTGCGGATCAGCAGCGCGATCGGCGTGCCGGTGGTCACGCCCTGGTACACGCCCGACAATATCTCCACCGTGTCCGACTCCTGGCGCTGCGTCACATGGCGCGACGTGCCCGGCTTGCGACGGTCCAGCTCGGGCTGGATGTCGGCCTCGGACAAGGCCAAACCCGGCGGGCAGCCGTCGATCACGCAACCGATGGCCGGGCCATGCGATTCGCCAAAAGTACTCACAGTAAACAGCTTGCCAAAAGTATTGCCGGACATAGGAGGACAGGGAGAGTGGTCGGATGCGTTACATTCTACCAGCCCGCCGCCGCGCCCGGACGCCGATGTCGGCCATGCGGCACGCCGCCGTGCGCCCGCCTGGCCTTTTTAGTTGCAAATAAGTATCATTATTTGACCATAAATGCTAAAACTTGCACAACAGAACGCGCTGGCGCCCACTAAGCGTGGAAATGGTCGTTCTCTTTGACAATTCGCTATATACTTGATTCAAGAACACCGAGAAATCCTGGAGAAGCGACACATGCCCCCATCGATCAGCCCCCTTGAGCAGCCCAAGGACGATCAAGACGATCTGGTATTCTTAGAAGAGCATCCCATGACGCCAACAGCCCTCGGCGCGCGCAGCGTCTGGCGCGTGATGATCATCGATGACGACGAGGATGTCCACTCGACCACCACCTTTGCGCTGGGCAACCTGGACATGCAGCACCGTCCGCTCGAATTCGTGCACGCCTACTCGGCCGGCCAGGCCCGCGAAATGCTCAAGGACGAGCTGGAAATCGCCGTCATCCTGCTCGACGTCGTCATGGAGCAGGACGACGCCGGCCTGCATCTGGTGCGCTACATCCGCGAGACGCTGAAGATGGCCGACGTGCGCATCATCCTGCGCACCGGCCAACCCGGTTACGCGCCCGAGATCGACGCCATTCGCGACTTCGACATCAACGACTACAAAACCAAGTCCGAGCTGACCCGCATCAAGCTGTTCACGACGGTGACGGCGGCGATCCGCTCCTACGAACAAATCCGCAAGATCAACGACAGCCGGCGCGGCCTGAGCCAGATCGTCCACGCCAGCACCGCGCTGATGACGCTGCACGGCGTGCAAAACTTCGCCGCCGGCGTGCTGACCCAGATCGCCGACCTGCTCGGCCAGCCGGCCAACGGCGTGCTGTGCGTGCAGGACTGCCCTGACGGCGGCTGCCACGAGCTGATGGTCATGGCCACGGCCGGCAGCTACCGCAACCTCGACAACTGCCAGCTGACGGCGCTGCGCGACGAGCGCTCGCACCGCGTCATCGAAGAGGCGCTCAACCAGCGCCGCAACCTCTACGGCGACGGCTACGTGGCGCTGTACTTCGCCGGCAAGGCCAGCCGCGACTTCGTCGCCTTCCTCGACGTCGTGCGCGCGCCGACCGACATCGACGAACGCCTGCTCGACGTCTTTTGCAGCAACGTCGCCGTCGGCCTCGACAACGTCGAACTGGTCACCCACCTGCACAACGCCGCCTTCTACGACCAGCTGTCGAAACTGCCCAACCGCACCCGCCTGGTCGAAATCCTCGACGCCGCGCTGGCCGGCCCGGCCAGGGACGACGCCACCCTGTCGCTGGTCGACCTCGACCACTTCGCCGAAACCAACGACGCGCTCGGCCACCAGTTCGGCGACATGCTGTTGATCGCCGTCGCCGGCCGCCTGCAGTCGCGCCTCGGCAACCAGCTGACGGTGGCGCGCATCGGCGGCGACATCTTCTGCGTGCTGGGCGACTCGGAGCAGGTCAACCCGGCCAAGATCCTGGCGCTGTTCCAGTCCCCGTTCAGCATCGACGGCCAGGACGTGCAGCTGTCGGCGACCCTGGGCCTGGTGCGCCTGGCCGACCACGACGGCAGCGGCGCCGACGCGCTCAAGGACGCCGACATCGCCTTGAAGCGCGCCAAGACCCAGCAGCGCGCCGGCCATTTCTACTTCTCGCGCAGCATGGGCGTCGAGATCCGCGAGCGCGTGCGCATGATGCACGCGCTGCGCACCGCCTTCGGCCAGAACCAGCTGTTCGTCGTCTACCAGCCGCAGATCGACCTGGCCACGCGCCGGCCGGTCGGCGCCGAGGCGCTGCTGCGCTGGCAGACGCCGGACGGCAAATTCATCTCGCCGGACCGCTTCATCCCCATCGCCGAATATTCGGGCCTGATCATCGATCTGGGCGAATGGGTGCTGCGCACCGCCTGCCGCGAACTGGTCAGCCTGCGCGCCGCCGGCCACGACAACTTCATGATGTCGATTAACGTCTCGCAGGTGCAGTTCCGCCATCCGCACTTCCTCGACATGCTGCGCAACGCGCTCGACGACACCAAGGCGCCGCCCGAATTCATCGAACTGGAAATCACCGAATCGATGGCGATGGAGGAGCCGGACCTGCTCATCAAGATGCTCGGCCAGATCAAGCAAACGGGGGTCAGCATCGCCATCGACGATTTCGGCACCGGCTTCTCGTCGCTGTCGTATTTGCAGCGGCTGCAGATCGACCGCCTGAAAATCGACCGCGCCTTCGTCACCGAAATCACCGGCTCGGCGCGCGGCAGCAGCATCGCCGAAATGGTCATCCAGCTGGGCCGCAACCTGGGCCTGGCCGTGATCGCCGAAGGCGTCGAGGACGAGCGCCAGGCGCAGATCCTGCAAAGCCTGGGCTGCCCGCTGGCGCAGGGCTTCCTGTTCGCGCGGCCGATGACGGCCGAGGCGCTGAGCGGATGGCTCAACAACGACGCGCTCGAAGGCGCGGCCTGAGGCGCCGGCCGGTCTACGCCCGCTCGCCCGAACGGGCAAAAAAAAAGCTACCGAAAAAAATCCGGTAGCTTTTTTTTACGAGCGCCGCTGGCGGAGGATTTATTCGGCTTCCGCCTCGGCCGGCCAATCGCGGATATACGCTTTCAGCATGCGGTTCTCGAAGCTCTGCGCTTCCAGCACGGCGCGCGCGACGTCGTAGAACGAGATCACGCCCAGCAGCGTGCGGGCGTTCATCACCGGCAGATAGCGCGCGTGCTTTTCCAGCATGATGCGGCGCACCTCATTGACTTCGGTGTCCGGCGTGACCGTGATCGGATGGTCGTCCATGTGCTTGCGCACCGTGCCGCCGCCGACCGCGCCGGCGTTGTCGTGCAGCGCCTTGAGCACTTCGCGGAAGGTCAGCATGCCAACCAGGTCGCCGAATTCCATGACGACCAGCGAACCTATGTCTTTTTCCGCCATCGTGTTGGCCGCGTCTACCAGCGGCTGATCGGGCGTGATGGTGTAGAGGATGTTACCTTTGACTTGAAGAATTTCGGAGACTTTCATTTGGGGCCGTCCTGTCCGATGTGAGTGGGCTGTGTTTGAGATTTCTAGTTATTGAAGCCTTACTAGCGAATGTAGCCTAAGCCCGTAAAAAAATCCAGCATTGTCCGCCCCCAAATCACGACGATTTATACCCTCTGCCGCCGGCGCGCCATTTCGGGTACGATCTGGCCCATTCCAATAATCACACCAAGAGACCAGCACACACCATGAGCGGCCCCCACTACCCCGGCTTCGATACCCTGTCGCTGCACGCCGGCGCGACGCCCGACCCGGCCAACGGCGCGCGCGCCACGCCTATCCACTTCACCTCCTCGTTCGCCTTCAAGGATTCCGAGCACGCCGCGTCGCTGTTCAACATGGAGCGCGCCGGCCATGTCTACTCGCGCATCTCGAATCCGACCAATGCCGTGCTGGAGGAACGCATCGCCGCGCTGGAAGGCGGCGTGGCCGGCATCGCCACCGCCAGCGGCCAGGCCGCGATGCACCTCGGCCTGGCGACCATCGCCGGCGCCGGCTCGCACATCGTCGCCTCGCGCGCGCTGTACGGCGGCTCGCACAATCTGCTGGCCTACACCTTGAAGCGCTTCGGCATCGCCACCACCTTCGTCGACCCGCGCGACACCGACGCGTGGCGTGCCGCGATCCGTCCCGAGACCAAAGTGCTGTTCGCCGAAACGCTGGGCAACCCGAGACTGGACGTGCTGGACGTGCCGACGATCGCCGCGCTCGCCCATGAACAGCAGCTGCCGCTGATGCTCGACTCGACCTTCACCACGCCGTATCTGTTGAAGCCTTTCGAGCACGGCGCCGATCTGGTGTTCCACTCGGCGACCAAATTTTTGTGCGGCCATGGCACCGCCATCGGCGGACTGCTGGTCGACGGCGGCACCTTCGACTGGCAGGCGGCCTACGACAAGACCGGCCGCTACGCCGAACTATGCGAACCATACGAAGGCTTCCACGACATGGTGTTCGCCGAAGAGTCGAGCGTCGGTGCGTTCGCGCTGCGCGCGCGGCGCGAAGGCCTGCGCGACTTCGGCGCGGTGATGAGCCCACACAACGCGTTCGCCATCCTGCAGGGCATCGAAACACTCAGCCTGCGCATGGACCGCCACGTCGCCAACACGCGCAAGGTCATCGAATTTTTGCTGGCCAATCCTGCGGTGGCCTCGGTCTCCTACCCCGAACTGGCATCGCATCCCGACTACGAACTGGCCAAGACGCTGCTGCCGAAAGGCTGCGGCGCCGTGTTCACGTTTAATCTGAAGGGCGACCGCGCGGCCGGGCGCCGCTTCGTCGATGCGCTGAAAGTATTCTCGCACCTGGCCAACGTCGGCGACGCCAAATCGCTGGTGATCCATCCCGCGTCGACCACGCACTTCCGCGTGCCGGCCGAGCAGCTGGCGGCAGCCGGCATCACAGAGGGGACGATGCGATTATCGGTCGGCCTTGAAGACGCGGACGACCTGATCGAGGATCTGGCGCGCGCCCTCAAACTGTCGCAGAAAGGAGCTTGACATGCTGTTGAATGTGGAAGGCCTCGACGCCTATAGCTACACCGGCGGCAAGCCGTTCGACGCCGCGCTGCCGACCGTGGTCTTCATCCACGGCGCGCAAAATGATCACTCGGTATGGGCTTTGCAGAGCCGCTATTTCGCGCACCACGGCTACGGCGTGCTGGCGCTCGACCTGCCCGGACATGGCCGCAGCAAGGGCGCCGCGAAAGACAGCGTCGCGGCGCTGGCCGACTGGCTGCTGGCGGTGCTCGACGCCGCCGGCGTGTCGCAAGCCGCGCTGTTCGGCCACAGTATGGGCTCGCTGATCGCGCTCGAAGCGTCGCACAAGGCGCCGCAGCGGGTCACGCATCTGGGCCTGCTCGGCTCGACCTATCCGATGAAGGTCGCCGACGCGCTGCTGGAAACGGCCAAGACCGACGAGCCGAGCGCCATCGACATGGTCAACATCTGGTCGCATTCATCGATCGCGCAGAAGCCGTCCTTTCCCGGCCCCGGTTTTTACGCGATGGGCGGCGCGCGCCGGCTCAAGCAGCGCATTTCGCAGATCAATCCGGACCAGGTTTTCTACACCGATTTCTATGCCTGCAATGCGTATGGCAACGGCGAGGCTGCGGCGCAGGCGGTGCGCTGCCCGACGCTGTTCGTGTTCGGCGCGCGCGACATGATGACGCCCCCGCGTTCGACCAAGCTGCTGACGTCGTCCATCGCGCACGGCAAAGTGATCACGGTCGACAGCGGCCACGAAATGATGGCCGAGCAGCCGGACGCGGTGCTCGATGCGCTGATCGGATTCGTCAAGCGCTGACGCTGCGACACCCGTATCATCACCGCCATCGCGGCCGGGTTGCGCGCCCGCCGCGATCAGGGCGCCGTGCCGGCGCTGGCCTTGATCTCCAACTTGGCCGGCAAGGGTCGCAGCGAGCCGCCCTCCAGCCAGCGCTGCGCCTGCGCCACTTCGGCAACGCGCGCTGCATCATCGGCAGGCGCCGGCAACAGGATGTCCGGCTGCACGCCATTCAAATCGACGGGCATCACCGGCAGCCGCGTCGAGCGCGAAATCGCATAGAACAATGTGCGCTGGCCCGAGGGCAATTCGTGCGGACGCAAGTTGGAAAAATCAAGTTCGCCATCGCTTGGGCGGCCGATCAATTTGACGGCCCGGCCCTGCCGCACCGTCAACAAGAACTGCTCGCAGCTGCTGCCGCAAAAACGGTCGGTCAGGACCGCGACGTGGCTGGGACGCCGGAGATTCAATTTGGCGGCCGGCTGATATACGACAGGTTCGGCGTCCGCCAGCACGAAGCTACCCGGAGCAGCCCTGCGCAAAGCTTCGATCCTCGGAGCCACAATTTGCGCGCAATTCTTCGCCTCAGGATGGGCGGCGCAGATGCCCTCCTCCGCGCGCACGTTGGCGGCACTCGCCAGCAACTCGATATTATTTTGGACGAACTCCCGATCCATCAGCCAAGGCAGCAGCGGGTAGTAGGTGGCATCATCGCCGCCATCATTGCGGCGCACGTCGATAATCCAATTCGGATGTCCGGCCAAGACGGCGCGCTCCTTCGTCAGCAGCGCCTTCAGCTCGGCTTGAATCTCGGATCGAAAACTCGGCAGCGTCAACACAATGGTCTGCTTGCTCAACACCCGCAGCGTCGGATCGCGCACATAGCCCGGTTGGCCCGCCGGCCGCGATGGCGCGGTGGAATTGTCGCGCGGCTGCGACCAAAGATGTCCGCGTCGCCACGCCTGCAAATAATGGTAGATCGACGCATCGCAGCCGGCGCGGTCGCTCACCTGCGGCATCTCGCCACGCGCCTTAAGCAGAGCATCGTTGATCGCCGCGCCGCGCCGCGCCAAAGCATCGCTGGCGCCGGCGTCGTTGACCGGCATGAACTGGGCGATATCTTCCAAATCGCGCGCGCACAATTCTGCCTCTGTCGCAGCTTGGACGCAGGCTGGCAGGCAAAGCGCCAGCAGCATGGCCAGATAATTCGTGGTTCTCAATCGCGTGCTCCGCATCGTTAAGGACGAAGCACTATACGATCAAGTTATTTAATTCACAAGCCGCAGATGCGGTGACTCAAGAAATCAGAGGCAGTCGATCGGACCGAAGTGGTCGGCCAGCGTGCGGCCCAGGCCCTGCTCGACCGCCGCCTCCACTTCGCGCGCCAGCGCGGCCGCGTCGCGCGACGCGCGCAGGTCGCGTTCATCGTCGCTGTCGGCCACCACGCCCGAATTGACGGCCATCCCGCCGAACACGAACTTGCGATAGACCTCGGCCAGCGTCAGCTTGTCCACGTTCGCCAGCAGCACCCAGTGGTCGTTGCCGTCGCTGACGCGCTTGCCCCACTGCACCCGTACCGGCGCCTCGACGTTGACGCGCCCCACCCAACCCTCGGCCACCATTTTTTCGAGCAGGCTATCCATCTCGTCGAAACCGAGCCGCGTGTGCTCGCGAATTTTTCCCGCACTGACCAACGCCGTGTCGCCGCAGGCGCAGGCGACGCGCAGCACGCGCAGGATCGCCATCGCATCGACAAACTCGCCGCCCGGCACCGCCTCGTGCCACCAGCGTTCGTACTTCACCACCGGCAGCGCCGCCACCAGCAACGCCCCGACCAGTGTGATCATCCACGATACATAGACCCACAACAGGAACAGCGGCAACGCCGCCAGCGCGCCATACAGCCGCGAATACGTTGGCGAGGTGGTGATGAAAATCGCGAACACGCGCTTGGCCACCTCGAACGCCATGCCGGCCATGATGCCGCCCCAGGCCGCGTCGCGCCACTCCACGTCGCGGTTCGGCACCACCGCGTACAGGAAGGTAAAGCCGCAGCTGGTCACCGCCACCGAGACGATGGTGTAGGCCAATGCGGCCATCATCGGCCGCTCCGTCAGCATGAAGCCGGCCGCCATGAAGACGTGCGACGACAGCGTCACCGACAAGCCCACCAGCACCGGCCCGAGCGTGATGATGGCCCAGTAGACCAGAATGCGCTTGATCCAGCGCCGCTCCCGGCGCACGCGCCAGATGCGGTTGAACACGCGCTCGATCACGTTCATCGTCGCCACCGACGTGAAGATCAGCGCGACCGCGCCGGCCACCGACAGGCGCGTCGCCTTGGAGGCGAACATCGTCAGGTAGTTCAGGATCGTGTTGGCGATCTCCTTCGGCATCACGCTTTGGATAAAATACGCCTGCAGCGAGGTGCGGAAAGTGTCGAACATCGGGAAGGTGGTGAAGATCGCCAGCGCGATGGTCAGCACCGGCACCAGCGCCAGCACGGAGGTGAAGGTCAGGCTGGCGGCCACCTGCTGCAGGCTTTCCTCCTTCAGGCGGCGGTGCGCGAACAGCATCAGGTCGCGCACCTCATGCCATTCCAGCGCGCGCGCAAACGCCAGCGCGGCACGGGCACAGCGACGCAAATACAGAAAAAGCGGGTAAATATATTTTGCAAACATGGAGTCGATAATCGTTACGCAAGAGCAGCCGTCCTGCCACCCTTCAAAGCGCCCTATAATACCAACGATGAACCCACCTAATCTGATTATTCTTGTTTTGTTTTACTCGCGTCACGGCGCCACGCGCAAGTTGGCCGAGCTGATCGCGCAAGGTATCGAAAGTGTGCCCGGCTGCGACGCGCGCCTGCGCACCGTGCCGGCCGTGTCGACCGTGGCCGAGGCCACCGCGCCCGATGTGCCGGCCGACGGCGCGCCCTACGTCGAGCTGGACGACCTGCGCGAATGCGCCGGGCTGGCCGTGGGTTCGCCCACCCGCTTCGGCAACATGGCCGCCGCGATGAAATATTTTTGGGACGGCACGGCCGCAGAATGGCTGTCCGGCGCGCTGGCGGGCAAGCCGGCCTGCGTGTTCACCTCCACCGGCAGCATGCACGGCGGCCAGGAATCGACGCTGCTGTCGATGATGATCCCGCTGTTCCACCACGGCCTGATGGTGCTTGGGCTGCCGTACACCCATCCCGAATTAATGAGCACCACCAGCGGCGGCACGCCCTACGGCGCCAGCCACTGGGCCGGCCTCGATGGCAAGAACGTCATCAGCGACGATGAAAAGCGCCTGGCCATCGCGCTTGGCCGCCGGCTGGCGCAAACCGCCAGCGCGCTGCGCGCGACGACGCGGGAGGCATGATGGAAAATTCGCTGCAACGCTATTTTCACTGGGGCGCGCTGGGCAGCCTGGCCGCGCTGATTATTTTGTGCGTGCTGTGGGAAATGGTATTGGCGCCGCTGCATCCGGGCGGCTCGTGGGTGGTGCTGAAAGCGGTGCCGCTGCTGATTCCCTTGTACGGCGTCTACAAGCGCGACATCTACACGCTGCAATGGACGTCGATGATGATACTGCTGTACTTCACCGAAGGCGTGGTGCGCGGCTACAGCGACAAGGGCACGCTGTCGTCGTGGCTGGGCTGGAGCGAGGCGCTGATCGTGGTGATCTATTTCATCTGCGCCGTGATGTATCTGCGGCCGTATAAAAAAGCCGCCAGGAAGCTGGCGCGCGAACTGCTGGCCAAGGTCAATCCGGTCAAATGAATCCAGCCGCCGACGTCAGCGCAACGCCACTCGACTACGCCGCTGCGCCCGAATTTATCGCGCATTGCCGCGCGCTGCTCGGCGACGACCATGTGCTGACCGCGCAAGCCGATATGGCGCCCTTCCTCACCGACCAGCGGAGGCGCTACACCGGCAAGGCCGCCGCGATCCTGCGGCCGGCGACGGTGCGGCAGGTGGCCGACGTGGTGCGCGCCTGCGCGCAATGGCGGGTCGCCATCGTGCCGCAGGGCGGCAACACGGGACTGGTGCTGGGCAGCGTGCCCGATGCCAGCGGCCGCGCCGTCGTGCTGTCGCTGGCGCGCCTGAACGCGGTGCGCACCGTCGACGCGGTGAACCGCACGATAACCGTCGATGCCGGCTGCATCCTCCAGCATGTGCAGCAAGCCGCAGCGGCCGCCGGCTGTTTGTTCCCGCTGTCGCTGGCGGCCGAGGGCAGCTGCACCATCGGCGGCAACCTCGCCACCAACGCCGGCGGCACCGCCGTTCTGCGTTACGGGAACACGCGCGAATTATGCCTGGGCCTCGAAGTCGTCACGCCGCAAGGCGAAATCTGGAGCGGCCTGCGTGGACTGCGCAAGGATAATACCGGCTACGATTTGCGCGACCTGTTCATCGGTGCCGAAGGCACGCTGGGCATCATCACCGGCGCGGTGCTCAAGTTGTATCCGCAGCCGAAAGCCTGTATCACCGCGCTGGCCGCGCTGCCCTCGCCCGGGCATGCCTTGCGTTTGCTGAACCTGATGCAGGACCATTGCGGCTCCAGTCTGACCGGCTTTGAATTGATGTCACGCTTCTGCCTCGATCTGGTGGCGCAGCATTTTCCGCAACTGCCCCAGCCTTTCGCCACGCCGCATGCCCAATACGTGCTGCTGGAATTATCCAGCAGCGAATCGGAACAACACGCCATCGGCCTGCTGGAAAACGCCATCGGCGCAGCGCTGGAACAGGAGGTGATAGCCGATGCCGTCGTCGCCACGTCGGTGGCGCAATCGCGCGGCCTGTGGCAGCTGCGCGAGCATATCCCGCTGGCGCAAGCGGCCGCCGGCAAGAACATCAAGCACGATATCTCGCTGCCGGTTTCCAGCATCGCCGACTTCATCGCGGCGACCACGCCGTTGCTGGAGTTGGCCTTCCCCGGCTGCCAGTTGGTGTGCTTTGGCCACCTTGGCGACGGCAACCTGCACTACAACGTCGCGCCGCCGGACGGCATGTCGAACGACGACTTCCTCGCCAATCAGGACGCGGTCAACCGCGTGGTACACGACAGCGTACACAATTTTGGCGGCTCGATTTCGGCCGAACATGGCATCGGCGTGCTCAAACGCGAAGAGCTGACGCGCTATAAATCGGCCGTGGAATTGAATATGATGCGGGCCATCAAAGCGGCGCTCGACCCGCTGGGTATCATGAACCCCGGTAAAATTTTATGAGCGCGGCCATGCGTATCCTCGTCACACTGATGTTCTTTGCCAGCGCCACGGCGGGCGCGCAAACCATCTACAAATGCACCGTCGATGGCAAGCCGACTTATTCGGACACGCCATGCCAGGCCGGCACCAGCGCGGTGATCGACGTGCCGCGGCCGCCGCAAGTCGACACGTCGCTCGATACATCGCTCGAACTGGCGCGGCGCGAAAAACTGTCGGCGCAAATGGAAAAGGAACGCCACAAGCGCGAGGCACAGGACGAGCGCGAGCAAGAACGTTCGGCCAGAGCCGCCAATGCGCAAAGCAAGAAATGCGATGCGGCCCGCCTGAAACAAAAAGAGGCCGAGCAGGCAGTCAACGACGCCAGCATCAAAAAATATGAACACGCGCAGGCCATCGCCGCACGCGCCGCCGACGCCGCGTCCCTGGAGTGCAAGCAGTGACGGGCGCAGTCGGCACCACCCGTTCCATGGGCCGCTTGTCGCGCTGGCTGCTGCTCGGCGAATGGCGCGCGCACCCGCTGCGCGCCATCATGGCCGTCGCCGCGATCGCGGTCGGCATCTCGCTCGGCTTCGCCATTCACCTGATCAATGCGGCCGCGTTCAATGAATTCTCGTCTGCGATCAAGGGCTTGTCCGGCGTCGCCGACGTACAGGTCAGCGGCACCGAGGCCTTCTTCGATGAGGGCATCTACCCGCGCCTGGCCGAGCGTGACGGCGTGGCTGTCGCCTCGCCGGTGCTGGAGTTCGACGCGTCGCTGCCCGGCCAGCGCAACGCGCTCAAGATCATCGGCCTGGACGCCTTCCGCGCCGGCTTCATTTCGCCCGATTTGATCGGCGTGCCGGCCAACGGCAACGTCTCCGATACGCTGGCCGATGATGCGATCTTTTTATCCCCGGCCGCCGGCAGCTGGCTGTCCGTGGCCGACGGCGCCACGCTGGCGCTGCAATCCGGGACCGAGCCAGTGAAGCTGCGCATGGCCGGATCGCTGCAACGCGCGCGCGCCGGCCAGCGCGTCGGCGTGATGGACATCGGCGCGGCGCAATGGCGCTTCAACCGCGTCGGACTGCTGTCGCGCGTCGACCTGAAACTGCGCGACGGTATCAACCGCGACGCCTTCAAGTCCCAATTGGAGCAGGATTTGCAGCGCGATTTTCCCGGCCGTTTCCGCGTCAACCAACCGAACGACGAAGAGCAGAACGGCCGCAACGAAGGCATGAGCCGCGCCTACCGCGTCAACCTGACCGTGCTGGCACTGGTCGCGCTGTTCACCGGCGCCTTCCTGGTGTTCTCGACACAGGCGCTGTCAGTGATACGCCGCCGCAGCCAGTTCGCGCTACTGCGCGTGCTGGGCATGGACCGGCGTCATTTGCTGCGGCAGATTTTATTGGAAGGACTGTGCCTCGGCGTCGCCGGTTCCGTGGTCGGCATCGCCGTCGGCTACGCACTCGCGGCGGCCGCGCTGCATTTCTTCGGCGCCGATCTGGGCGCGGGATTCTTTTCCGGCGTGCGGCCTTCGGTACAGTTCACGCCAGTCGCCGCAGCGGTGTATTTCGCGCTCGGCGTCGGCGTCGCGCTGCTCGGCTGCGCCGGCCCCGCATGGGAAGCGGCGCGCGCCAAGCCCGCCGTGGCGCTCAAATCCGGTTCCGAGGAGGCGGCCATGTCGGGCCTCGTCAACGCCTGGCCGGCGCTGGCCTGCATTGCGCTGGCGGCCTTGTTGACGCGCGCGCCGCCGGTGTTCGAGCTGCCGCTGTTCGGCTACCTGTCCATCGCGCTGCTGCTGATCGGCGCCATCGCCCTGATGCCGCGCCTGGCCGCCATCGTCTTCCAGCAGGCGCACAAGCGCTGGTCCGCCATCACCGCCGACCGCGCCGATGCACCGCCCGTATTGACGCTGACGCTGGCGCGACTGGCCAACGCATCGAGCCAGGCCGGCATCGCGCTCGGCGGCGTGCTGTCGAGTTTTAGTTTGATGGTGGCGATGGCGATCATGGTGGCCAGCTTCCGCGTCTCGCTGGACGACTGGCTGCTGCGGATACTGCCGGCCGATTTGTACGCGCGCACGGCCATCGGCGGCAGCACGGCCGGCCTGCAGCCGCCGCAACAGGATGCGATGCGGCGCTTGCCCGGCGTGAGCAATATCGATTTCCTGCGCGTGCGTTCCTTGTCGCTGGCCCCGGGCCGCCCCAACGTCGCCTTGATGGCGCGCGGGATTGACGCGGCCGACGCGGGCAAGTCGCTGGCCCTGGTCGGTGCCACTTTGCCACCACCGGCCGGCAGCACCCTGGCGCCGGTGTGGGTGTCCGAAGCGATGGTCGACCTGTACGGCATGACCGTCGGC
>Ga0209848_1000339_pt1 | contig 21571 bp, 22 predicted proteins | sample OrgsoiDNA_201062_FD_185810 | JGI IMG/M metagenome (GOLD analysis project Ga0209848, IMG submission 185810) | Permafrost soil microbial communities from the Arctic, to analyse light accelerated degradation of dissolved organic matter (DOM) -... | ecosystem: Environmental > Terrestrial > Soil >...
GCCGTGATCGGCAACAAAAGCCACATCGTCTTCGTCACCGCCTACGATGCCTACGCGGTCGAGGCCTTCGAGCGCGGCGCCGTCGATTACGTGCTCAAACCGCCCGAGCAGGAGCGCCTGCAGATCACCGTCGACCGTCTCAAGACGCGGCTGCAAAAGCCGTCCGCGGACGTCAACGCCAGCGTCACGGCCATGCTGTCGCAGCTGGCCGAGAAGATTGCGGCGCCGAAACCGGCATATCTCCAATGGATACAGGCCAGCATCGGCCAGGACCTGCGCATGATACCGGTCGAGGAAATCCTGTTCTTCCGCTCCGACGAAAAATACACCAGCGTGCAGACCGAGCGCTACGAGGCGCTGATCCGCAAGCCCGTCCGCGATTTGGCCGAAGAACTCGATCCGGCGCTGTTCTGGCAAATCCACCGCGCCACGCTGGTCAACGTCAACGCCATCGAAGGCGTGACGCGCGACATCCGCGGCCGTCATCTGGTGATGATCAAAGGCCGCACCGACAAGCTTGAGGTCAGCCGCAGCTTCCTGCACCTGTTCAAGCAGATGTAAGCAAGTCTGCACGCCTGACCCAGATCAAAGCGGCGCGCGCGGCCTGGATTAGTGTGACCCGACCGGCCTTCCCGCAGGCCGCCGGGGAATGTCATGCGCCAGCCGGCCGAATTCAGAAAAATGTTGCGCGCGCCGCTACTGCTCGCCGTGCTGCTGACCGGCGCGCGCCTGCTGTTCCTGCTGCTGGACGAGGCGCGCTACGGCACCGCGGCGCCGCGCAACCGCAGCCGCAACATCATCCAGAACGCCAGCGACGCCATCATTTCCACCGACGAGACGCAGCGCATCGTGCTGGCCAACCCCTCGGCCGCCGCCATGTTCGGCACCACCGTGCAAGCGATGCAAGGCGCGCCGCTCAGGCAATTTATCCCGCGCGGCGGCGACCGCGCGCTGCCCCAACAGAGCGGACAGCTGCGCGGGCAGACCCACGGCCGACGCGCCACCGACGACGTGCTGACCGGCCAGAAAGCCAGCGGCGTCTATTTCCCGCTCGAAGGCTCGATTTCAACCCAGCCCGAGGACGGCCACGAGATCACCACCATCATCCTGCGCGACATCACGGAGCGTCTGCAAGTGCAGCGGCAACTGCAGCAATCGTACACGCAGCTGCGCGAACTGTCGGCGGCGCTGCAAACCATCCGCGAAGAGGAGCGCACCCATATTTCGCGCGAACTGCACGATGACCTTGGCCAGCTGCTGGCCACGCTGCGCATGGACTTGTCGCTGTTGCGGCAACAGCCGCCAGGCAGCCCCGTCACGCCGGGCCTGTTGCACAGCATGGACGACTTATTGCTGACGGCCATCACGTCGCTGCGCCGCATCGCCGCCAACCTGCGGCCGCGCGCGCTGGACGAGGGCGGCCTGTATTTTGCGCTGGAGGGATTGTGCCAGGATTTCGCGCGGCGCCACGCCATCGGCTGCCGGCTCGACGCCGTCGAGGACGAGCTGGTGCTCGACGAGCGCTACAGCACCGCCATCTTCCGCATCGTCCAAGAGGCGCTGACCAATATCGCCCGCCATGCCCAGGCCAGCAACGCCTGGCTGCGGCTGCGCCGGGACAACGGCGCGCTGCGTATCGCCATCGAGGATGACGGTCGCGGCATCAGCGATAGCGACATGGACAAGGCTGCTTCGTTCGGCTTGATCGGCATGCGCGAGCGCGTCTGGGCCATCCACGGCGATATCGCCATCGGCAGCGATGGCAGCAGCGGCACCCGCATCGACATCCGCATGCCGCTGCCGCCGCGCGAACCCGCCGTCCAATAAAAAACGCCGCCGGGCACAGCGCCCCGCGGCGTTTTTATTCCATCGAGCGGCGGACTTGGGTGATAAGTCCGCCGACCTCAGGCCAGCTTAGAACGAGTGCTTGATGCCCAGGTTGAAAGCTTTGTCGCCGGTGCCGGCGTCGGTGTTGTTGCCGACGGTGTAGCCAGCGCCGTTTTTGTTTTTGATCTTGCCGTAAGCGACGTAGGTGCTGGTGCGCTTGGACAAGGCATACGAATAGCCCACTGCGTACTGGTCGGCATCCTGGTTCAAGGTGGTCTTGTCGTTCTTACGGATGTACGACACCATCACCGTACCGGCAGGACCAACTGGCACGGTCGCGCCGATCAGCAGGTCGTTGCTGTCCAGGCTAGGATTGAACACGACGCCATATGGCTTGGCGGTGGCGTTGTTCAGCGGGGCGCTGTTGAAGCCCTTGTCTGCGCTGAAAGCGAAGTAGGCCTTCAAGACCTGGAAGTCGTAGTTGGCAACGAACATGGTGTTGCGGCCGACGTCGTGCGTCACGGCTGGCACGCCGGTGGCGGCAGCGGTATCGCTGTTGCGGTTGTTGTAGATCAGGCGAGCGTTCAGAGGACCGTTCGAGTAGTTCGCGCCCAAGTCGAATTGGCGGCCGGCGGTGTTGTTGCCAGCCTGCTCACCCAGAGCGTACTGGGCTTCGCCCTGGAAACCGTTGATCACCGGGCTCGAATAGACGACGGAGTTGCTGATCCGGGTGTCCGAACCGGCGACAGGGAACAGGTTTTTAGCGGTACCAGCGTAGCCCACGCCGAACGGGTCACCAACCTGGCCCAAGGCGTTGTACATCAGGTTGTACTGGCGGCCCAGCGACAGGGCGCCGGCGCCGGTGCTTTTCAGGCCGACGAACGACTGGCGGTTGAACGCCTGGCCGGTCGAATCTTGCGCGCCGGTGTCAACCAACACACCCTCTTCCAACAGGAAGAAGGCCGACATGCCGCCGCCCAGATCTTCCGTACCTTTGAAGCCCAGGCGCGAGGCCGAAGCGACGCCACTGGTTTCTTTGGTGATGGAACCAGCCGCACCGCCGCGCTCTGCAACGATACCGGCATCGACGATGCCGTAGATCGTGACGTTCGATTGTGCGTAAGCCGAGGTCGCGAATGCGCCGATGATCATTGCCGCCAGAGTAAGTTTTTTCAAGATGTTCTCTACTTAAGGTTGATGAAGGATTAAACGAGTTGTTAATCTACGGGCGGAATCTTGCCTACCAAATACTTCAACTTCATGACACGGGCGCAGTTGTTGTATTTTCGCGTCACAAATGAAAAAAGCCGCGAAAGCGGCTTTTTCAGTTTGCTGAGGATGACAGCCTTATTTCAGGCGGCAGCTCAGCAAATAATAGTATTCCAGGCGTTCGATGCGGATTTCGCGCGCGTGCGGCGCCAGGCGTTTGCGCAACGTGCTGTCGGTCGGATAATTATTCATGACTTCGTAACGCTGCTCGTCGTCGGCCGTCAGTATCTGGAAAGTATTGCCTTCCAGATCAGTCCGGGCGAACACCATGCTGACGCCGTCGACATACGTGCTGTCGAGCAGCACCAGCAGCACGTCCTTGCCCAGCTTGGCACGCAACATCTTCAGGTATTTGTCCTGATCTTCGCGCTTGACATGCGTCCACCAGCCTGCCGCGAACACGGCCGTATACTTGCCCAACAGGCCGTCCGGCAAATTAAAGGCATCCATCACCCCGAAACTGACGACGTCCTCGTCCAGGCCGCGCGTTTCGGCCAGCGCGATCATTTCCGGCACGATGTCGGTGGCGTGGACGGACTCGGCGACATCGGCGATCAGCTCGGTCCAATAGGCGGTGCCGCAGGCCAGTTCCAGCACCTTGTGGCCCTGGAACAGCTCGGCGATCATTTCCTGCAGGTCGTCGAGGTCGTCAAAGCGCTCCTCCTGGCCATACACTTGATCGTAATTGTCGGCGTTGACGGCGTAATATTGAGCCAACTGGTTGGTAATCATGGTATTGCTTTCTTAGTTGCAGTTTTAGTTACAGTTCGTAATGATCTTTGGCGCCGCTCATGGCCTGTTCGATCAATTTGCGGTTCAGCGTCGGCGCCAGCAGTTCGATAAAGGTATAGATATAGCTGCGCAAATACGCGCCCTGCTTGACGGCCACACGCGACACATTCATGCCGAACAGGTGGCCGACGGGGATCGCGCGCAAGTTCTTGTCGCGCTCGGCATCGAAGGCCATACCCGCTATGATACCAATCCCCATGCCCAGTTCCACATAAGTCTTGATGACATCGGCGTCGATGGCCTCCAGCAGCACGTCGAGTTTCAGCCCGCGCAGCGAAAACGCGTGATCGATCTTGCTGCGGCCGGCGAAGGCGCTATCGTAGGTGATGATGGGGAAAGCGGCAATTTCCTCCAGCGTCACCGACTTCGATTTCAGCAGCGGATGCTCGGGCGCCACCACCACCACATGCTCCCATTGATAGCACGGCAGGGTGATCAGCCCGGTCACGCCGGCGATCGATTCGGTGGCGATGGCCAGGTCGGCCTGGTCGCGCTGCACCATTTCGGCGATCTGCTGGGGATTGCCTTGCAATAAAGACAAGCGCACCTTGGGGAACTTGAGCATAAAGGCCTGCACCACCTTGGGCAGCGTGTAGCGCGCCTGGGTGTGCGTGGTGGCGATGGTGAAGCTGCCGCTGTCCTGCGCCGCGTATTCCTTGCCGATGCGCTTCAGGCTGTCGATTTCCTGCATGATCAGCTCGACCGACTCCAGCACCAGCCGGCCCGGCTCGGTCAGCCCGCGGATGCGCTTGCCGTGCCGCGTGAAGATATCCACGCCCAGCTCCTCCTCCAGCTCGATGATCGCCTTCGACACGCCCGGCTGGGATGTAAACAACGCCTTGGCGGCGTCGGTCAAATTGTAGTTCTGCCGTACGGCTTCGCGCACGAAACGCAGTTGATGAAGATTCATTGCAAGTCCAGGCCCAGGTTGGCATCCAAAAATCGCCCTAGCTTATACCCAATCCATATATAAGCAAATAAAGACTAAGTCGTTTGGAATAAAGACGAAGTTTATTACTATTGCAGCTAGTTTGGGGATGCCTCTACACACTCTTCCGCGAGACGGCGACACCGGGCTCGATTTTCATGGCCGGATGTGGATTCCTGACTACACTTAAAATAGCGGCACTCCCCAGTAAGCGACAGCGACATTTAGGAAGACTATGTATCACTACGACCAGTACGACCACCTCATCGTCCGCGAGCGCATCGCCCAATACCGCGACCAGGTCCGGCGCCGTCTGGCCGACGAGCTGACCGAAGCCGAGTTCCTGCCGCTGCGCCTGCAAAACGGCCTGTACATGCAGCGCCACGCCTATATGCTGCGCATCGCCGTGCCCTACGGCCTGCTGGCGGCCAAGCAGATGCGCATGTTCGCCCACATCGCCCGCAAGTACGACCGCGGCTACGGCCACTTCACGACGCGCCAGAACATCCAGTTCAACTGGGTCGAGCTGGAACAGACGCCGGACATCCTCAGCGAGCTGGCCTCGGTCGAGATGCACGCCATCCAGACGTCCGGCAACTGCATCCGCAACACCACCTCCGACCCGTATGCCGGCGTTGCCGCCGACGAGATCATCGACCCGCGTCCGTATGCGGAACTGCTGCGCCAATGGAGCACCTTCCACCCCGAGTTCATCGCGTTGCCGCGTAAATTCAAGGTCGCCATCAACGGCGCCGTCGAAGACCGCGCCGCCATCGCCGTGCACGACATCGGCCTGACCGTGGTGCGCAACGAAGCCGGCGAGATCGGCTTCAAATTCATGGCCGGCGGCGGCATGGGCCGCACGCCCATCCTCGGCAGCGTGATCCGCGACTTCCTGCCCTGGCAGCACCTGCTGACCTACACCGAAGCCGTGATGCGCGTGTATAACCAGCACGGCCGCCGCGACAACAAGTACAAGGCGCGCATCAAGATCCTGCTGAAAGCCATCGGCGTCGAAGAATTCACGCGCCAGGTCGAAGCCGAATGGGCCGACCTGAAAGATGGTCCGGAAACGCTGACCGTCGACGAGATGAGCCGCATCGCCGCCTGGTTCGTGCCGCCCGCTTACAAGCAACTGCCGAATCTGGATCTCGACGCCGGCCACGCCGACAACAAGGCGTTCACCAACTGGATCAAGCGCAACGTCAAGCCGCACAAGCAGCCCGGCTACGCGGCCGTGGTGCTGTCGCTGAAAAAAACCGGCGTGCCGCCGGGCGACGCCACCGCCGAACAGATGGACTTCATGGCCGACCTGGCGGACCGCTACAGTTTCAGCGAACTGCGCGTCACCCATGAACAAAACATCGTGCTGGCCGACGTCGAGCAATCGCAGTTGTTCACATTATGGCAGGAAGCCAAGGCCCACGGCCTGGCCACGCCCAACATCGGCCTGCTGACCGACATGATCTGCTGCCCCGGCGGCGACTTCTGCTCGCTGGCCAACGCCAAGTCGCTGCCGATCGCCGCCGCCATCGCGGCCCGCTTCGACAGCATCGACTTCCAGCACGATATCGGCGAGATCGAACTGAATATCTCCGGCTGCATCAACGCCTGCGGCCACCACCACGTCGGCAGCATCGGCGTGCTCGGCGTCGACAAGGACGGCAGCGAATGGTATCAAGTGTCGATCGGCGGCGCGCAGGGCAACCACGCGGCCATCGGCAAGATCATCGGACCGTCGTTCTCCGCGCTGCAAATGCCGGAAGTGATAGACCGCCTGCTCAAGGTCTACGTGCGCGAACGCTATGAAGACGAAGGCTTCGCCGCCACCGTGCAGCGCATCGGCGTCGCGCCATTTAAAGAACACGTGTACGCCACGCCGATCGTGGCCGACCGTCTGGTAGGGGAAGATGAATATGTCTGATGCCGTGAAAAACCTGATCATCAAACACCGCAGCGTCGTTGAAGACGACTGGTCCGTGCTGCGCTTCGAGGTCGCCGCCGAAGGCGCCGAGCCGCTGCCGCCGCAAGACCCGGCGACCTTCGCCGTCCCCGCCGGCAAAGTGATCGTGCCGCTGACCGTCTGGCTGGCGCAGCGCGACGCACTGGCCGCGCGCGCCGCCGCCGGCGAAATCGGCGTCTGGATCGCCAGCGACGAACGGGCCGACGCGCTCAAAGGCCAGCTCGAACAATTCGCGCTGGTCGCCGTCGACTTCCCCAAATTCACCGATGGCCGTGGCTACTCGATCGCCTACAACCTGCGCACGCGGCTGGCTTACACCGGTGAGCTGCGCGCCATCGGCGACGTGCTGCGCGACCAGCTGTTCTCTATGCAGCGCGTCGGCTTCGACGCCTACGCCACGCGTCCGGACCGCGACATCCACGAGGCGCTGAAAGGCCTGTCCGATTTCTCGGAAACCTATCAGGCATCGGTCGACCAGAAGCTGCCGCTGTTCCGCCGCCATTTGCGTGACGTGCGTGCCGAGTCCAACGACATCGGCGCGGGCATCTGAGGAAGCGCCATGACCGACCTGACCCAACTCGTCGCGGACACCAACGCCACGCTGGCACGCATCGCCGCCGACTACACGCCGGCGGTGTTCGCGTCCAGCCTCGCCGCCGAAGACATGGTGCTGACGGATTTGATCCTGAAAGCCCAACTCGATATCGGCATCTTCTCGCTGGAGACCGGCCGCCTGCATCCGGAAACGCTGGCGATGCTGGACCGCGTCAAGGAGACCTACGGCTACGAGATCGCGCTGTACCGGCCGCAGACCGAGGCGGTTGACGCTTACGTCGCCCAAAACGGCTTGAACGCCTTCTACGACAGCGTCGAGATGCGCCGCGAATGCTGCCGCATCCGCAAGGTCGAGCCGCTGGGCCGCGCCCTGGCCGGCAACAAGGCCTGGATCACCGGCCAGCGCCGCGCCCAATCGACCACGCGCGCCGAACTGCACGTGCAGGAAGACGACCCGGCCCACGGCATGACGAAATTTAATCCGCTGGCCGACTGGTCGGAGCAGGACGTATGGAACTACCTCCGCGATAACAATGTGCCCTACAACGCGCTGCATGACCAGGGCTACCCATCGATCGGCTGCGCGCCCTGCACGCGCGCCATCGAACCGGGCGAAGACGTGCGCGCCGGCCGCTGGTGGTGGGAAAACCCGGACTCGAAAGAGTGCGGCCTGCACATGGTCGACGGCAAACTGATACGCATTAAATCCGTGGCCGCCTGAGGCCACCGACAAGAAAACAAGGCACAGTCCAAATGAACGCTCCAGTCAACACCAAACAAGTCGCGCCGACCTTCGGTCTCGGCGACGTCAACGCGCGCCACCTCGACGCCCTCGAATCGGAAGCCATCCACATCCTGCGCGAAGTGGCGGCCGAATGCGCCAATCCCGCGCTGCTGTTCTCGGGCGGTAAAGACTCGGTGGTCTTGCTGCGCCTGGCGGAAAAGGCTTTCCGCCCCGGCAAATTCCCCTTCCCTCTGGTGCACATCGACACCGGCCACAATTTTGCGGAGGTCATCACCTTCCGCGACAAGCGCGCCGCCGAATTGGGCGAACGCCTGATCGTCGGTTCGGTCGAAGACTCGATCAAAAAAGGCACGGTACGCCTGCGTAATCCGCTGACCGATTCGCGCAACGCCGCGCAGGCGGTGACGCTGCTGGAAACCATCGCCGAACATCAATTCGACGCCTGCATCGGCGGCGCGCGCCGCGACGAGGAAAAGGCCCGCGCCAAGGAACGCATCTTCTCCTTCCGCGACGAATTCGGCCAGTGGGATCCGAAAGCCCAGCGGCCCGAACTCTGGGACCTGTACAACACCCGCGTCCATCCGGGCGAAAACATGCGCGTGTTCCCGATCTCGAACTGGACCGAACTCGATGTGTGGCAGTACATCGCCCGCGAACAGCTGGAACTGCCGCCGATCTACTTCGCCCATGAGCGCCAGGTCATTCCGCGCAACGGCCTGCTGGTGCCGCTGACCGACATCACACCGGCGCGCGAAGGCGAAACGGTGGAAACGCAGATCGTGCGCTTCCGCACCGTCGGCGACATTTCGTGCACCTGCCCCGTGTCGTCGGACGCGGCGACGGTCGAGGCGATCATCGCCGAAACCGCCGTCACGCAAATCACTGAACGCGGCGCCACCCGGATGGACGACCAGACCTCCGAAGCGTCGATGGAAAAACGTAAAAAAGCAGGATACTTCTGATGAACGCACTGAATAAAACCCACACCAGCGAACGGCCGGACGCCATATCGGGCCTGCTGCGCTTCATCACCGCCGGTTCCGTCGACGACGGGAAAAGCACCTTGATCGGCCGCCTGCTGTTCGACAGCAAAGGCATCTTCGCCGACCAGCTCGACGCGATGTCGCGCTCCAAGCATAAACGCACCGTCGGCGACGCCGTCGATTTGTCGCTGCTCACCGACGGCCTCGAAGCCGAACGCGAACAAGGCATCACCATCGACGTGGCCTACCGCTACTTCGCCACGCCGAAGCGCAAGTTCATCATCGCCGACACGCCGGGCCACGAGCAGTACACGCGCAACATGGTCACCGGCGCCTCGACGGCCGACGCGGTCATCATCCTGATCGACGTGTCGAAAGTGAAGCTGCGCGAGGACGGCGGCGTCGATTTGCTGATCCAGACCAAGCGCCATTCGACCATCGCCCACCTGCTGCAAATCGAGCACGTGGTCGTCGCCGTCAACAAGATGGACCTGGTGAACTACGACCAGGCGATCTACGACCGCATCGTCAAGGCCTACCAGGAATTCGCCGCGACGCTGGGCCTGAAGGACATCACGCCGATCCCATTGTCGGCGCTGACCGGCGACAACGTCGTCGACGCCAGCGAAAACCTGAGCTGGTACAAGGGCCCGACGCTGATCGAGCTGCTCGAATCGTTGTCGGTCTACGACGAGGCGCACAACTCGCCGTTCCGCTTCCCGGTGCAGCTGGTGGCGCGCCACAACGGCCACGAGGCCAACGACTTCCGCGGCTACATGGGCCGCATCGAAGCGGGCAAGGTCAGCGTCGGCGATCAGCTGGTGGTGCAACCGTCGGGCCAAAGCGCGACCGTCAAGGACATCGTCACGCTGGAAGGCTCGCACCAGTCGGCCGTGGCCGGACAATCGGTCACGCTGCTGCTCAACGAATACCTCGACATCTCGCGCGGCGACCTGCTGGCCGGCGCCGCACAAGCGGCCACGCTGCTGAAGAACCTGAACGCCGACGTGTGCTGGATGTCCGACGAGCCGCTCGACCTGCGCCGCAAATACTGGATCAAGCACGGCACCAAGCAGACGTCGGCCAAGATCACCGCCATCGAATCGCTGTTGGACATCAACACCCAGCAACGCCATCACGCCGACGGCCTGAAACTGAACGACATCGCGCGCGTCGCGCTGACCGTGCAGCAGCCGCTGGCCGCCGATGCCTACGCCGATATCCGCGCCACCGGTGCCTTCATCCTGATCGACGAAGTGACGCATCAGACGGTGGCTGCTGGTATGATCCGTCTGGATAAGTAAGCCACAAGGAACAGCGCAGATGCCAGCATCGCCACAACCCGTCCTCGGAAAAGTCTACCTGATCGGTGCCGGTCCGGGCGCCCAGGACTTGATCACCCTGCGCGGCGCGCGACTGCTGGCGCAAGCCGACGTCGTGCTGCACGACGCGCTGGTGACGGACGAGATGCTGGAGCTGTGCCCGCAGGCGGAAAAAATCCTGGTCGGCAAACGCTGCGGCCAGTTGTCGACGGCGCAGCAGTTCATCAACAAGCAGCTGGTCGACAACGCCCACAAGTTTCCGCTGGTGGTGCGCTTGAAAGGCGGCGACCCGATGCTGTTCGGCCGCGCCGACGAGGAATTGCGCGCGCTGGAAGATGCCGGCATCGAAGTCGAAGTCGTCCCCGGCATTACGACGGCGCTGGCGGCGGCGGCGGCCAGCAAGCAGCCGCTGACCAAGCGCGGGGTCGCGCGCAGCGTGGCCTTCTTCACGTCGAGCACCGCGCCCGAACACGCCGAACAATCGGCGATCCCCGACACCGACACGCTGGTCCAGTACATGGGCGGACGCGAAGCCGTCGCCACGGCCGAACGCCTGCTGGCGCAAGGCCGCCATGCCGACACGCCGGTCGTCGTCATCGAAAACTGCAGCCGTCCCGACCAGCGCATCCTGCGCCTGACGCTGGCCACGCTGGCCCATGGCCTCGGCGCCAAACACGGCCCGGTGCTGGTGATGCTGGGCGACGCGATGCAAACGCGCGCGCATCAAAGCTATGACGGCGAACAGATTCCCGAGGACTCACAGCAGCGCATTGCCTGACGCATCAGCTGATTCCGAGACTATCTGACTTTCCTCCGGCCGATATAGAATAGGCGTTCTTATCGGCTCAAGGACACCACATGACCCATCGAGTACCCGCCTGCGCAACCGCATTCCAGGCGCTGGCATCGTGAAGATCGCCTGCGCAAAACTGCTGGCCATTCCGCTGCTGATCCTGTCGCTGTCCGGCGCCACGCCGGCCGCGGAAAATCAGGCGCTGCTTCCCGTCTACGGCTACAAGATCGTCCACACTTATCCGCACGACACCAAGGCCTTCACCGAGGGCCTGCTGTACCGCGACGGCTTCCTGTACGAGAGCACCGGCCTGAAAGGCCACTCTTCCATCCGCAAGGTCGATCTGAAGACCGGCCATGTGCTGCAATCGAAGGAACTGCCGCCGCAGTATTTCGGCGAGGGGCTGACCGAGTGGAACGACACGCTGGTCGGGCTGACATGGCAGACCAATGTGGGCTTCGTGTTCGACCTGGCGAGCTTCGACGTCAAGCGCCAGTTCGCGTTCAGCGGCGAAGGCTGGGGACTGACCCACAACGACCATGCGCTGATCATGAGCGACGGCAGCGCGACGCTGCGCGAACTCGATCCGAAGACCTTCGCCGAAGTGCGCCGCATTCCGGTCACGGCCGACGGCATCGCGGTCGACCAGATCAACGAGCTGGAATGGGTGGGCGATGAAATCTACGCCAACCTGTGGCACACCAACGTCATCGCGCGCATCGACCCGGCGACCGGCAAGATCGTCGGCTGGATCGATTTGTCGGGGATATACCAGCAGGCCGGCATGGGCGAGAACGGCGACGATGTCCTCAACGGCATCGCCTACGACGCCAAAAACAAGCGCCTGTTCGTGACCGGAAAACTGTGGCCTAAGGTGTACGAAATCCAGCTGGTGCCACGGCCGATGCGGCATCAATAGTGATATCGTTTATATCATTTATATCATTTATATCATTTATATCGTTATATAACCATCGAACGCGCGTCCGGCCTGAAGGTGATCAGTGCCTGGTCCCCATGTCAGCACAATCGCTGCAAAACACCGGGCCGCCTTCGTAGGAGAAATAGATGCGTCGCTGCGCCATCGCGAACAGCACGCGGTGCGATTTGAGGAAGTCCGCGCCAAGCACAATCTCGGGCTGGCGATCTATCGCCGCCACCTGTCGCGCGCTGGGGGAGTCCTGCATGATCGAAGCATAAAGATCGGCCACAATAATGCGCGAATGCCGTATCGTTTCGGCGCCGATGATCACGCTGTCGAAGGACGCGCTCCAGCTGTCAAGTTCGTGTTTGCCGACACCGGTGACTTTGCCCGGCACCTTGATCACACCGGGCGAGGACTCCGTGACGCCGACGCGCGCAGCGGCCGCCTGGTCGATCACGGTGCGCCAGGCGCCGGTGTCTATCATGGCGCGCAGTTTTTGCCCATTCACTTCCACAAAAAACCACGGCCTTGATTCTGTCGTCGCCATCGGTCCGAACGGCACGACCGAGGCATCCGGATTCCAGTAGGCCAGGAAGGCGTCGTCGCAATTCAGCGGATGGAAAAAACTGATGTGCCGGCTGGCGTAGGAAATCTCCAGGTCTTGCTGGAACAGGAAATCGGCGCCGGCCAAACCGCTCACGCGCGACTTGCGCTCGCCGTCGTCCAGCACCTTGAACATGCGCCTGCCGCCATGGATCGCGCCTATCGATAACTCCTGAAGCAGTACGCCATATTGGGCCGCCTCGCCGCCGACACCGGCGGCATAAGCGTTGAGGTGGCGCAGCGGCAGGTCTAGCGCCTCGATCCTGGAACGGTACAGGCTAGTCTGGTAAGCCCCGGTGTCGACCAGCAGGCGCACCGGCGTTGAATTGATGCTGCCATCAATCTCCGGCGACGACGTGCCGGCGGCGAAACTCAAGGGTAACGTCGACAGCTTCACATATTTGCAGTGCGGCGCGCTGTCGTCCGCGGTGCTCTGCGCCTGAACCGTGGCGGGCAAGGCGCCGCAGCACAGCATCGTAATGAGGATGAGGAGTTTTCTTGGGCATGACCCCATGGTCACACAGACAACGTTGTAACGCAATAGTCCGTGATCGCGGCCAGCACGCTGGCGTTTTCGCCGACCGCTTCGGCGACCTCGATTTTAATCTGCGGGTGATCGATACGCAGCTGGTCGACCATCAGCGGCAGGTCGCGCAGCACGTGGCCGCCCTGCCCCAGGAACACCGGCACCACCGTCATCTGCGTGACGCCGTCGGCGGCCAGCTGCGCCGCCAGTTCCGGCAGGCGCGGCTCCATCAGCTCAAGGAAGGCCAGCGCCACGCGCACCTCCGGCATGCGCGCCTGCGTCATGTCGCGCAGGCGCTCGAACGGCCCGGCCCACGATGCGGCGCGGGCGCCGTGCGCGAACAGGATCAGCGCGCGACCGGCCGCCGGCTGCGCCGTCATCAGTGCCGCTCCACCCACCACAGGGCGCCCAGCGCCAGCAGCAGGTATAGGGCGCTTGGCGCGGCCGCCGTCAGCACCGCCGGCCAGGTACTGAGCAGGCCCAGATGCGAGAACAGCGTGTTGACCAGCATGAAGCTCACGCCCAACATGATGCCGACGAAAATTTTAAGACTGACGCCACCGCTGCGCGTGTGCAGGTAGGCGAACGGCAGCGCCATCGCCATCAGCACGAAGATGGCCAACGGGTCGAACAGCTTTTTCCAGAAGGCGATCTTGAAGCGCTCGTTCTCCTGCTTGTTCTCCTGCAGGTGGCGCGAGTAGACCGACAACTCGGCGGCCGACATGGTCTCCGGATCGGAGGCCGACACTGACAGGATCTTCGGCGTGATTTCGGAAATCAGGTCCATGGTCGGCTTCTGCGAGATCGACACCGCGCTGGCATCCTGGGCAAAATTGTTTTCGACGTTGGCCACGTTGCCCGGCTTGACGAGGAAGGAATTGGTGAAGCGGTTTTCGGTCACGTCGTACAGGCGCCAGACGTTGTTGCCCTGGTAGGACGCGCTTTTCGCCACGATCAGGGAACGCATGCGGAAGCTGGCATCGAATTCATAGAGCTTCACGCCGAGCAGCTGGCCGTCGGGCCGCACTTCGCGCACGTTGAAGAAGCGCGAACCGTCCGGCGTGCCGGTCATGCCCTTGCTCTTGACGATATCCTTGGTCCACAGGCCGGAGCGGAATTCGCCGGAGACGGCGGCGCCCTGCGCGCTGAGACGGATTTTTTCGGCGATCGGCGTGGTGCGCGGCGCGATCAGCTCACCGAAAATAAAGGTGATCACCACCAGCACCACGCCGATGCGGAACAGCATCCACGCCGCCATCCGCGTCGACATGCTCGACGCGCGCATGATGGTGAACTCGGACGTCGAGGCGAATTGCGCCATCGTGTAGATGGTGCCGATCAGCGCCGCCACCGGCATCACTTCATAGACGCGGTTGGGCAGCATGATCAGCACATACAGGAAGGCGTGCTGGATGCCGTAGCCGTTCTTGCCGACCGACGGCAGTTCGCCGGTCAGGTCCATGAAGGCCTGCAGCGCCAGGAAGGCCGCCAGCACAAAGGCCACGGCCTGGGCGATCGAGACCGCGAAATATCGTTGCAGGATTTTCATAACGGTGCGACGTCCTTGCTGGTTTGCTTGCGCTTGCGCGCGGCCAGCCAGACCATCGGATGGTAGCGGTGGTTGACGTTCAGGCGCCAGACGAAGAGTCCCATCACGATCAGCGCCACCAGCAGGTGCAGCGGCCACCACGACACGCTGAACGGCAGGCGGCCCTGCTTGACGCTGGCCTCCAGCAGCTTGACCAGATTGATATAGGTGAAGAAGATCAGCAGCGCGATGATCAAGTTGGCCGAGCTGCCGGCGCGCGGATTGACGAAGCCGAGCGGGATCGCCAGCAGCACCAGCACCAGGCAGGTGAGCGGAGAGGCGATGCGCCACAATATTTCGGCGCGCGTGAAGTTGTTCGGGTCGGCGAACAGCGCGGAGGTGCTGAGCGCGTCTACGTTCAGGTCCGCGCCCAGTTCCTGCGCCTGGCTGGCCACGCGCATGGTGTAGCTTTCGAACTCCATGGTCTGGAAATCGGCCAGGCCGGGCGTGCCCTGATAGCGCCGGCCATTTTTCAGCACCAGGAAGCGCTCGCCGTTGGCGGCGTTGTTGACCACACCCTCCTTGGCGACGACGATGGCGGTGCCGCGTTCATCGACGGTGTTGACGAAGACGTTCTGCACCGCCGAATTTTTTCCGGCCGCGCCCTCGACGAAGAAGATGCGGTTGCTCGACGCCGATTCCTTGAACTGGCCGGGCGAGACTTTTTGCAGGTCTTCGCGCTTTTCGAAGCGCTCGATGTAGTCCGAGCTTTTGTGGCGCGCCCACGGCGTGGCGACGAAACTGAGGAGCGCCGTCAGCACCACCATCGGCAGGCCGAAACTGAGCACGGGGCCGATCCAGCGCGTCAGACTGAGGCCGGAGGCGAACCACACCACCATCTCGGAATCGCGATAACTGCGCGTGACCACCATCAGCACCGAAATAAAGCTGGTGAGGATCAGGATAGTTGGAAGATAATTCAGGGCTGCGAAGACGAGCAACGCGACCACGTCGTTCGATGCGACCTTGCCACCGGCGGCCTTGCCGAGGATGGTGATCAGGGTCCATGTGACCATGATGGTGAACAGCACCGTAAAGGTGGCCCCGGCGGCGCTGACCAGTTCACGACGTAGGGCGCGTTGAAAAATCATTCGATGTTTATAATTCGGTAGTTAGATTAACAAAGCGGTTAAGCACAGCGCTTGAGACAAGCGCACGACACGGAGAATCAAATGGACTTTAGCATAAAAGCATTCGACACAAAAAACACCATCACGTCGGCCAAGACCGGCGTTGTCGCCGTGGCGGTATTCGAAAACAAAAAGCTCTCGCCGGCCGCCAAGGCCCTCGACAGTGCTGGTGAAATCACGGCCGCGCTCAAGTCCGGCGACATCACCGGCAAGGCTGGCACCACGCTGCTGCTGCGCGGCGTCAAAGGCGCCGCCGCCGAGCGCGTGCTGCTGGTCGGTTTGGGCAGCGACGAAACGGTCAGCGAGAAAAGCTTCGCATCCGGTGTGACGGCGGCGCTCAAGGCGTTCGGTGCGCTGGGTGCGAGCGACGCCATTATCGCACTTCCGATGACCGAAGTGAAAGAGCGCGATGTCAATTGGGCGATCCGCTGCGTGGTGCAGGCCGCGCATGAGGGCGAGTACCGCAGCGACAGCCAAAAGAGCAAGAAGGATCCGGCGCCGGCGGGCGTGAAGAAGATCGCGCTGGCGGTGCCGAATACCGCCGCCGCCAAGCTGGCGCTGGCCCAGGCGATCGCCATCGCCAACGGCATGGACCTGACCAAGGACCTGGGCAACCTGTCGGCCAACATCTGCACGCCGACCTATCTGGCCAACGCCGCCAAGAAGCTGGGCAAGGACTACAAGTTCGACGTCGAAGTCCTCGACCGCAAACAACTCGAAGCGCTGAAGATGAACAGCTTCCTGTCGGTCACCAACGGCAGCGAGCAGCCGCCGAAATTCATCGTCCTGAAACACATGGGCGGCAAGGCCAAGGACGCGCCGGTGGTGCTGGTCGGTAAAGGCATCACCTTCGACACCGGCGGCATCTCGCTCAAGGCCGGTCCGGGCATGGACGAAATGAAGTACGACATGGGCGGCGCCGCGTCGGTGCTGGGCACCTTCCGCGCCATCGGCGAGATGAACCTGAAGCTGAACGTGATCGGCGTGATCGCCGCGTGCGAAAACATGCCGTCGGGCCGCGCCACCAAACCGGGCGACATCGTCACGTCGATGAACGGCCTGACCATCGAGATCCTCAACACCGACGCCGAAGGCCGTCTGGTGCTGTGCGACGCGCTCACTTATGCGGAGCGCTTCAACCCGGCCGCCGTGATCGACATCGCGACGCTGACCGGCGCCTGCATCGTCGCGCTGGGCCACCACAAGAGCGGCCTGTTCACGCGCGACGACGTGGCCCACAACGCGCTGGCGACGGAGCTGATGGCGGCCGGCCAGGCCGTCAGCGACACCGCGTGGCGCCTGCCGATCGGCGAGGAATACAACGAGCAGCTCAAGTCCAACTTCGCCGACCTGGCCAACATCGGTACGCCGGGCGGCGCGTCGTGCACGGCGGCGGCGTTCCTGGAAAACTTCACCCGCAAGTACACCTGGGCGCACCTGGACATCGCCGGCACGGCGTGGAAATCGGGCGGCGCAAAAGGCGCGACCGGCCGTCCGGTGCCGCTGCTGACCAACTTCCTGATCGGCCGCGCGTAATCGCAGCACTTTAAGTAGCCATAAAAAACCGGCGGCTCATTCATCTGAGCCGCCGGTTTTTTTTCGTGCGCGATATCAGTGGATCGTCATCGCGTCATCAGTAGACCGTCACGCCGGACGCCGGCGCCGGACGATCGTCGGCTGGCGGCCCTTTGCGCAGCAGGACCGTCAGCGTCGACGGATAATCGAAGCCCGCGCCGGTGTTCTTGTCGACGAAGTAGCCAACACCGGCCGTCAGCACGATATTGCCCCACAAGCTGGCGTTCTCTTTCGAGTCGATTTTTTCATAGGCCCATTCGGCGCCGTCGGTCTTGCAATCGACCCGCATCGGCGCGGCGCTCTTCCTGACCGTCACCCGGCCCGGCGCGGTGATGAACCATTTGCCCACGTCGTTGTACAACACGCAGCCGACGCCGACCACCTCGCGGTTATCGAGCACGGTCTGCACCACGATCTGCTGTTCGGTCGATTCGGTGACGGTGGCGCAGCCGTCCAGCTGGCCCAGGATGGCGATGGCGATGGCAGTGGCGGCGGGACGATACATGATTCTGACCTCTAGGTGGGGAGCTTCCAGTCCAGTATAAACCGGAAGCGCCGCCGCGCTCAACGTCGTACCGGTATCGGCTGGCCGTTCGGCACGGCGACGGCGGTGACGCTGTTGGTCGGACTGCCGTCGACCAGGCGGTCGGAATACACCAGGTAGACCAGCGCGTTGCGCTTGACGTCGACCATGCGCACCACGCGCACGTGCTTGAAGAAGGCCGAGGCGCGCTCGGTGAAGACTTCTTCCTGCAGCGGCAAGGCGCCGTTGAATTGCAGCGCGCCGACCTGGCGGCAAGCCACCGACGATTCGGACTTGTCTTCGGCCAGGCCGATGGCGCCCTTGATGCCGCCGGTCTTGGCGCGCGACAGATAGCAACTGACGCCGCCGACACGCGGATCATCGAACACTTCCACCACCACCTTGTGATCGGGACCGAGCAACTGGAAGGCGGTATCGACCGCGCCCAGCGTCTCGGCATGCGCCGGGGCGCCGACCAGCAGCGCCAGCATGGCGACGCCGGCGGCGCGGGCCGCATGGAAGGTGTGGCAAGGCCGCGTCATCGTCAATCGATTTCGACGAAACGCTGCACGGTGACACCGTCGACTTCAATCAACTGGAAGAACACGTCCTTGGGCCGGGTCCAGATGGAGCCGTCGGCCGCGCGATAGACGATCATCGGACTGAGATCCGATTCCAGCGTGGCCTCGCAGACGAAGTCGTACAAACCACCTTTGTAGTGCCGAAAACGCATGTGCCCGGCGCTCAATTGGTCTGACGCGTAGTGACCGGAGTGCGCTCTTGCGCCTCGTCCTTCTTCTGCTGCTTGAGACTCTGGATGACCTTCAGGATGTCCTCCATCGCCGTCGCGCCGTTCAGGCTGGAGAAGGCGTCGAGCACCTCGTTGAGCACCTGGTTGCGCACCACCGCCTCGTCGGCGTTGATGACCGGCGCCCGTTGCAGACCCGAACGCGCGCTGTTGCCCGCCTTGTCGCCGACGCTCTCCTTTTGCGCGGCGCTCTTGCGGCCGGCCGTCTTGCCGTGCTCAAGCGCTGCCTGCCAGATCACCCAGCGGCGTTGCGTTTCAAAGACCAGATACTCTTCTGGCTTGTCTTCACGCCTGCGCACTATGTGGCCGTCGCGCTGCGCCCATGCTTCAAATGCAGTTCGCATTTTATTCCTTTAGAAATTCTGCAAGCGTAGTTCACTGTTAAAACTACAAGTATTTCCCAATGGTACCACTTATTGGCGAATTACAACATCTAGTTTACATCGCTTTATTTTTCTATCGGTTGCCAATAAGAAACAAATCATGAAAAGTTCATTTCATGCAAGTATATTGCGCTTTACCCTCAGCGTTGTTCATTCTAGTTCTATCTTGATAACAATGAAGCATTATCGGCAATTATTTTTTCAAATGTCATATTTCGCAACAACACATGGGCTAACGCGCCGTGATGGCGGGCTGTTTGTATGGATTCTTATAAAAGTAATAAAAAGACAATAGGTTTGACCATTGTTATAAGATTGAGTTCCACCGTCCACCAATCGCCGGCATCCCGGCGTCGTAACCGGCGGCACGGCCGTTGCGGTAAGATACGCGTCAGCGGTATCACCGCAAGCAGCCTTGACTACATCAAGCAGCAGCAAAGCGGCCAGCCCCTCGCATTGATATGGGTGCGCACCCTGGCCTTAGTTGTTCGAAGCCATTGCGGATAGAAAAGAATAGGCAATGCCGTACACGGTCTGATAGTCATATCGCCGTCCAAATTTTGGCGTCCAATAGCGACCGTGGGCGAGCCAGTGGCGGAATTTCAATGCGGCAATTAATTCAGCAATCAGAAGCTTGGGCACATTGGAATGTGCACGCCAGCAAGCCAACAGGTCCTCAACCAACCTCGCTTTTTCATCACTGTCATCGTAGACCGCACGCAGAGCACGTGACATATTACCCCTCGATCGGCCATAGACGCGTGTCAGGTAATCAGTTCGAACTGCGGCTTCCACACACGACAAAACGGACAGTGCGCTAGTATGGTCTAGTTCAGTCAAGACGTCAGCACGTACGTCCTCAATACTGCGGCCAGCGTAACCAGCCAAGCTAGGATGCTGCAAAAGAGAGTGACGGTTAGACGTCGCGAAAAAATCATAAGTTGCCGTCATCAACACTTCATGATGGCGAGCAACCTCCGGCAATGTCAGCCCTTGGAAGGAAAGGCTGGTTTTACCCACCGCGCACTATTTTCATAAACAGGTCGAAAAATAACTCTTCCGTAAGCTCGACATATTCCACCGCTGGTGGCGTTGGCATAATTTTCCATGCCAGGTCGCCCGGAAGATGGAGCGGTGGATTAGAGTTGAACGCAAACGCTAAGGTTTTCGCACTTTTTGGAACAAGGGCAAAGCGACAAATTCCACGAGGCCCCTCCATGTCGACCCGTCCCCAAGCACCAACCAGGAACGTACCTATCGGCTTTAACTTGACGGAAGAATGGCCAACGGAAATTTCGAGTTGCGGCGCGTCGTACGTCCCAATTTGCTCTTCCGTCACCTTTGCGAACGTAATCGTCGTTGCAATCCCCCCTAAGGTCACATAATCGACGAGTGATTTTTCTATGAAACTTATGAGCCGTTGCAATTGAGCTAGCCAAAGGTCCTTCTCTTCCTCTATCGACATCAGCCGCTCAGCATCCCCGTCAGCTTGTGCCGCTTGCTCCATGATGAATTGTTTAAACTTGTCACTCATTTCGAACTCCGAGCCTGCCAATTTGGAGATTATCGCACCGAAGCCGGCGTCCACGCCGACATGGAGCTAGATCCAGATCGATTCAACAAAAACTCTACCACCACGTTAAGTTAAAATTGATCCCCATGGAGAGTTTCCAGCATTTCGCAGCGAGACCTACCGTTCGCAATTGGGTAGCTAGCCGGATAAGCAATTGGAATAACTCATCGATTCTAGACACTAACAGCTTGAATTTAAAGAAGAATACTTAGCACATGAAACTAGCCACCTGGAATGTTAACTCACTCAACGTTCGCCTGCCGCACGTATTGAAATGGCTGGAAGAAAATCCGGTCGACGTGCTGTGCTTGCAGGAAACCAAGCTGACCGACGATAAATTTCCCGCCGCCGCCATCGAAGCGGCCGGCTACCACGTCGTGTTCAGCGGCCAGAAAACCTATAACGGCGTGGCCATCCTGTCCAAACTGCCGATGACCGACGTCGTCAAGAACAATCCGCGCTACGAGGATGCCCAGCAACGCATCCTGGCCGCCACCATCGCCGGCGTGCGCGTGGTCTGCGCCTACGTGCCGAACGGCCAGAGCGTCGAATCGGACAAATATGAGTATAAGCTCGGCTGGCTGTCGGCCTTCCACGACTGGCTGCGCGAAGAGGCGCTGCTCCATCCGCAGCTGGCCGTCGTCGGCGACTACAACATCGCGCCGGAAGACCGCGACGTGCACGACCCGGCCTTGTGGGCCGGCCAGGTGCTGGTCACCGACAAGGAGCGCGCCGCGCTGGCGCGCCTGATCGACATCGG
>Ga0209848_1000341_pt1 | contig 21471 bp, 21 predicted proteins | sample OrgsoiDNA_201062_FD_185810 | JGI IMG/M metagenome (GOLD analysis project Ga0209848, IMG submission 185810) | Permafrost soil microbial communities from the Arctic, to analyse light accelerated degradation of dissolved organic matter (DOM) -... | ecosystem: Environmental > Terrestrial > Soil >...
CCATCTCGCAGATGACCTGGCGCGCCGTCGCCTCCTGCTGGGGCGACTGGTGGTAGATGACGGAGCGGTATTGCGTGCCGACGTCGTTGCCCTGCCGGTTCAGCGTGGTCGGATCATGCACGGTGAAAAAGATTTCCAGCAGGTCGCGGTAGGACACGACGGCCGGGTCGAACTCCAGCCGCACCACTTCGGCGTGGCCGGTGGTGCCGGCGCAGACTTGCTCATAGGTGGGGTCGGGCTGCTGGCCGCCGGTGTAGCCGGACTCGACCTTCGTCACACCGCGCAACTCCAGATACACGGCCTCGGTGCACCAGAAGCACCCTCCTCCCAGCACGGCAATTTCGGTCGCGGCGTTGCTCGTCATGACTCCCCCTGCGTTCTAGAATGCGGATAAGCCACTGTAACGCAAACGGCGCGGGCGCGCATCTTCAATCGCGGCGGCGGCGCCGATTGTGCTGCGCGGCGTGATTCTTTGGCATAATGGCTAAAAGTTACAGGCCCCACATGAACACTAGCTCCCCCCGCGCGCCCGCGCCCGACTTCGACAGCGGCCATTTCCGCCAGGCGCTGTCGCAATTCGCCACCGGCGTCACCGTCATCACCACGCGCCTGGCCGACGGCAGCTTCCGTGGCCTGACGGCCAGTTCCTTCAATTCCGTGTCGCTGGACCCGCCGCTGGTGCTATGGAGCCTGGGCAACGCCGCCAACAGCCTGCCCATCTTCAGCGGCAACTCGCATTATGTGATCAATGTGCTGGCGGCCGAGCAGGCCCAGCTGGCCAAGCGCTTCGCCACGCGCGACGGCGATCCGTGGGCCGGCGTCGAGTACGAACTGTCGCGCACCGGCCAGCCGATTTTAAAGGGCGCGGCGGCCTGGTTCGAATGCCACAACCGCAGCCGCTATCCGGAGGGCGACCATGTCATCTTCGTCGGCGAGGTCGAGCTGTGCGCCGTGTCGCCGTGCGCGCCGCTGGTGTTCCACGCCGGCCAGTTCCGTGCATTGGCCTGAAACCCTGGCCTGAAAACGGAAATTGGTGTCGCCATTTGGAAAGCCGGACGCCGCCCATCGTCTTAGAATGCTGGCAGCCAACCATAACCCGAGACGAGGAAACACGATGAGCCAAGCACGCGCCCAATTCCACTGGGATGATCCCCTGTTGCTGGACCAGCAGCTGAGCGACGACGAACGCATGGTGCGCGACGCCGCCGCCGCCTATTGCCAGGACAAGCTGCAGCCGCGCATCCTGGAAGCCTTCCGCCACGAGAAGATGGACACCACCATCTTCCGCGAAATGGGCGAGCTGGGCCTGCTCGGCCCGACCATCCCGGAACAGTACGGCGGCCCGGGCCTGAACTACGTGGCCTACGGCCTGATCGCCCGCGAAGTCGAGCGCGTCGATTCGGGCTACCGCTCGATGATGAGCGTGCAGTCGTCGCTGGTGATGGTGCCGATCTTTGAATTCGGCACCGAGGCGCAGCGCCAGAAATACCTGCCGAAACTGGCCACCGGCGAGTGGATAGGCTGCTTCGGCCTGACCGAGCCCAACCACGGCTCCGACCCCGGCTCGATGATCACCCGCGCCCGCAAGGTGCCGGGCGGCTATGCGCTGACGGGCGCCAAGATGTGGATCACCAACTCGCCGGTGGCCGATGTGTTCGTCGTCTGGGCCAAGGACGACGAGGGCGCCATCCGCGGCTTCGTGCTGGAAAAAGGCATGGCCGGTTTGAGCGCGCCGGCGATCCACGGCAAGTTCGGTCTGCGCGCCTCGGTGACCGGCGAAATCGTCATGGACAATGTGTTCTGCCCGGAAGAGAACGCCTTCCCGGACGTGCGCGGCCTGAAGGGTCCGTTCACCTGCCTGAACTCGGCGCGCTACGGCATCGCCTGGGGCGCGCTGGGCGCGGCCGAAGCCTGCTGGCACACGGCGCGCCAGTACACCATGGACCGCACGCAGTTCGGCCGTCCGCTGGCCGCCAACCAGCTGGTGCAAAAGAAGCTGGCCGACATGCAGACCGAAATCACGCTGGGCCTGCAGGGCTGTCTGCAACTGGGCCGCATGAAGGACGCCGGCACGGCCGCCGTGGAAATCACCTCGATGATGAAGCGCAATTCCTGCGGCAAGTCGCTGGACATCGCCCGCGTCGCGCGCGACATGCTGGGCGGTAACGGCATTTCCGACGAGTTCGGCGTGATCCGCCACATGGTCAACCTGGAGGTGGTCAACACCTACGAGGGCACGCACGACATCCACGCGCTGATCCTGGGCCGCGCGCAGACCGGCATCCAGGCCTTCCAGTAATTCAGGCCGGACATAAAAAATCCCCCATCGGCAGCGAACGCGATCTTGAGCGCGTTCAGGCCGGTGGGGGATTTTTTTACGCCCGCGGCGCGTGGCGTTTAGAAGCCCTTGAAGCGGTAGCCGATGCTGACGTTGACCGACAGCGGATCGAGACGCACGTCCTGGTTCTGGCCGGTCGAGAAATGCACCGCCGTCTTCAGCTTGGTCTTGATGACGCTGGCGTCGAGGAACCACTTCTCGTTGATCTGGGCGGTCAGGCCCAGCTGGAAGCAGGCGGCCCACTTGTCGTCGATCTTGAAGGTAGCGCCCTGGCCACCGGTGTTGAGGATGGCGGTCAGTTCAGGCGAGCCCTCTTCCTTCTGGAACTTGGCGTAGCTGACGCCCAGGCCGGCGTACGGACGGAACATGGTGTTCGGCTGGAAGAAACGGTACTGGATGAAGGCGGCCGGCGGCAGCACTTCGGAGGTGCCCAGCTTGCCCGTGCCCTGGATGGCGCCGGCGCCGACCAGCTCGTGCTTGTACGGCAAGCCGAGGTCGATCTCGGTCGAGATGTTGTCGCTGTACATATAGGCGATGGCGAAGCGCGGCTGCGTGTCGGACTTGACGTCGGCCTTGGTGCCCGGCAGCGCCGGGGCGCTGACGTCGCCGCTGTCGACTTTCGGCGTGATCTGGTTGGCGCCCAAGGTGGCCAGCCAGTTGCCGGCCGATTGCGCCGAAGCGGCCGAGGCGGCGGTCATCGCGGCGACCAGCGCCAGCAGTTTTACTGCCTTGTTGAAACGGTTATTCATCTTGTCTCCTGATTCATTATGTGCGGGACGGCACTGCGTCCGGTTCTACTGCGGGCGCGCCGCGCCATTCCCTGGCGGCGGCGCAGCGCGACAGGATTACAGCCAGCCCTTGATCACCATCTTCTCGGCCACGTAGCGGGCCAGCAGCAGATTGTTGAACGGCGTCGGATGGACGGAGTCGGCGAAGGAGTAGTGGCTGACGTCACCGGAGATCAGGTTCGACGCGTTGCACACCAGCGAGGATTGCAGCGGATTCTTGGCCACCGACAGGTCGCAAGCCGTGTCCTTGGTGTTGGTCAGGCCGTACGGAGCCGGGTTGGTGGCCTGGTCGTGGCTGACGGCGTATACGTCGACCAGCAAGACTTTGGGGTCGGATGCGAAGCCGGTCGCCAGGGTGTTGTTGAAGGCGGTCACCATGGCGGCGATGAGCGCCTGGGTCGCGGCCGGCTGCGACAGGCCCGACGGCGTCGTGGCGACGTCCGGCAGGTTGTTGACGGTCACGTAGTTGGCGCCTTTGGCGAGGATCTGGTTGTGCACCAGGTCCACCAGCTGCTGGGCGGCGGCGGCCATGTTGGCGACCAGTGCCGGGCCGTTGGTGGCGGCGTAGGCGTTGGCGGCGGCCAGGCCGGCGGCGGCGCCGGCGCTGGCACCGGCGGCCTGGCCGTCAGCGGTGGCCTTGGCGACCATCGGACCGTAGACGGCCGGCGAGGCGACGGCGGAATCGCCCGGTTGCTGGGCGGCGGCCATGACGGCGGCGCCGACGATGTCGGCCTGGCTGGCGCCCTGCGCGGCGGCGGTGGCCAAGGCCGTACCGATCGCTTGCGCGGCCGTTTGCGGGTTGGTGGCACCGGCGGCCAGCTGGGCGACCAGGCTGGCGCCGAAGGCGTTGTTGCCGGCGGTGGCACCGGCGGCGGCGCCGGCGGTATTGCCCGCCGTGGCGGCGTTGACCGCCAGCTCGTTGAGCTGCTCGAGCACGTCGTTGCCGCCACCCATCACGATGACCATTTCGGTGCCGCTGAATTTACCGCCGACGGCGGCCAGGTGGTTGGCGACCTGGGTCACCATCGGTATCGTCAGCGCGCCCAGCGCACTGCCGGTCAAAATGGTATTGTTCGCGCCCAGGGACGGGGCGGCGACATTGCCTGGCCCCACCGGATTGGTGACGCGCGAGCCGCCTTCGGCGTAGCCGTAGCAGCCGGAGTGGGCGACGGTCGGCACGGAGAAGCCGAGCGCCGCGCTGCCGTTCAGGCCGGTCACGGCTGGGCAAGGCGCTGCCACGCCCAGCTGGGCGGCCAGCAGTTCGGTGTAATTCTTGCCGGTCAGGGCCGGATTGATGGCGGTGTTGTCGCCGTTGATGGTGAACTTGCCGCCGCCCAGCGCCTTGACGGTGCCGACCGCGTAAGTGCCGACGTCGGACAAACTGTCGCCGAACGTGACCTGGGCCGTGTACGTGATTTTCGGGGTTTGATTGCCTGGGCTAGGGCTGGTACCGCCGCATGCGGCGAGCACTGCCATCGCCATGGTGGCGAGTGCAAGTTTGGTATGACGCATTTTGTCTCCTAAATTTTTTATAGTGTTATCCGAACGGGCGTGCTATTCGCGACCTGACTAATATGCCAGCGTTGCAAACTCTTGTATAGAGTCAAACTTATAAAAACGCCAGTTTGGCAAAAAAAAAGCGGCCCGTGTGGGCCGCCGTCTAGCGTGCGCATTGACGTGCACGTCAGCACGTCACTGGCGGTCGTCTGGCTTAAAAAGTCTTGAAGAAATCGCGCGCCGAGCGCAGGCAGAACGGCGCCACCAGGCCGGCGTGGTAGCTGGCCTGGACCGCCGCGTCGCCGTCGTTGCCCTGCAACTTGGCGGCCGTCTGCACGGCCAGCTTGGCCGCCAGGAAGGCCAGCTGCTCGCTGGAATACGGCCCCAGCGAGGTGCCGTCGATGTTCAGCTCGGTCAAGGTATTGGCCGCCTTGCCCTGCGCCACGAAGTAGGCGTTGGTAGCGTCGGCGTTGGTGAACGAGACGACGGGATCATCCTTGCCGCCGCACAGCAGCAGCGGCACCGACGGCACGTAGTTGCGCAAATCGTTTTTGACCAGCCACTGGCGCAGCGCCTGGGCCGGCGCGCAGGCCAGCGGACTGGCGTTGCTGGTGCTGCAGGGATGGGCCGCCATGTCGGCCAGATAGGTGTCGCGGTAGGCGGTCTTGATCAGGTGATCGGCGCCGAAGTGCGACGCGTAGCCGGGCGCCTGCGGCAGCGAGGCCGTGTCGAACAGCACGTCGTTGGGCAGCTTGCCGGCCGCGACCAGGTCGCCCAACCCGAGCGTGCCGGGGAACAGCGTATCGATGCCGGTGGCGTACTTGGCCTCGTAGATGTCGCTGGTGCTGGCGTAGATCTGGGCGCCGGCGCGCTGGCCGGCGTTGATCACCAGCGGCACGAAGGCGGCCGAGCCTATGGTCGGCGCGCCGTCGAAAATAGTGTCTCCAAATAACGACAGTGCATACGGACCGGACAAGCCGGCCGCCGCCGTCACCTTGAATTCGCCGGGATAGCTTTGCTGCATGGCCCGCTGCGTCGCCAGCGCGACGTGGCCGCCCTGCGAATAACCGGTGACGTAGAGCTGGCCCGAGTCGCCGGCGCCGATGCCGCTGAACGAGGCGCGCGCCGCGCGCAGGCCGTCGACCATGTCGCTAGCTTCCTGCGTGGCGTCCAGATAGGCCGTGTAGGGCAGCGACGAGCCGGCATAGCCCGCGTAATTCGGCGCCACCACGATATAGCCTTCGGCCGCGAAGATGGCGGCGACCAGGCGCGGCTCGTCGCCGCTCAGGTCGGCCATATTGGTGCTTTTCAGGACCGAGGTGCCGTGCGCGTACAACAACACCGGGCGCGGGCCGTTGCAGGCCGCCGCCGTGCCGGACGGCACCATGATGGCGGTGCTGGCGTCGGTGTCCGCGCCCAGCGAGTCGACCGTGTGGTAGTGCGCCGTGTAGGTGGTGACCGAGCAGGTCGGATTGCCGGTGAGGATGGTGGTGCCGCTGAACGAGGCGTTGAGCAGCGCGCTCAGCGCCGCCGGGCTCAGCGTGGCGACACTGGCGCCGTTGTAGACCTGCGCCACCGGCGTGGTGGCGCCGATCAGCGTGCCGCGCAAGGTGACCGGCGGCGTCGGCGCCGTGACGGTGCCGCCTTCGTTGCCGGAAGCGCCGTTGTTGCCGCCGCCTCCTCCGCAAGCCGCCAAGCACACAGACAATAAGACGGGGAGACAGTGCGACAGTTTCATATCAATTCCTGATGGGACTTTCGTGGTTCAGCAAGCCGTGGACGATGCCGGTCGAGCCGTGTGCGGCGCGGCGCAGCCGGTCGTTGACGCCCAGCCAGGCGGCGTCCTGCGGCGGCGCCTCGACCAGGATCACGTCGGCGCCGCCATGGTCGAGCGCGCGCAGCGACGCGTACAGGGCATGGGCGAAGCCGTCGGGCACGGCCGGCAGGCGGATGAGCGCCTCGGCCTCGAAGTCAGAATAGCAGATCAATGCGACTTTGCGTCCGGCCACGTGTAACTGTTCCAGCGTCACGGCCAGCGCCGCGCTGCCCAGCATGGCCACCGGCGTGTGCGGCGCGTAATGCGATTCCAGCGTGCCCGAGGCGCGCGGCGCGGCGGCGTCCGGCGCGGCCGGCAGCTGGTCGATGACGGCCGCGATGGCGTCGGCGCTGATGTTGCCAGGACGCAACAACACCGGACCGTGCGTGGCCAGCCGCGACAGGTCGACGATGGTCGATTCGATGCCGACCTCGCTGGCGCCGCCGTCGAGCACGGCGCGTATCAGGCCGGTGGCGCCGACCATGTCGCCGAATTCGTCGCGCACATGCTGGGCCGTGGTCGGGCTGACGTTACCGAATTGATTGGCCGACGGCGCGGCCACGCCGCCCTTGCCGCCCTTGAAGGCGCGCAACAGCGCGATGGCGACCGGATGCGCCGGGCAGCGCACGCCGACCGTGTCCTGGCCGCCGGAGACGGCATCGGGAATGTGGACGGCGCGTTTCAGGATCATGGTCAGCGGACCGGGCCAGAACGCCTCGGCCAGCTGGTAAGCCTCGGCCGGAATCTCGGCGGCCCAGTACGACAGGTCGGCGCCGGGCGCGACGTGGACGATCACCGGATGGTCGGACGGCCGGCCCTTGGCTTCATAAATGCGCGCCACGGCCAGCGGGTTTTCCGCGTCGGCGCCGAGGCCGTAGACGGTCTCGGTGGGCAGCGCCACCAGATAGCCCTGCTCCAGGATGGCCGCCGCCGCCGCGATGGCGGCGGCGTCTATCGCATATTGCCGTGTCATGGCGCGATGCCGAGGATGGCGCAGGCGGCGCGCAACTGCTGCTGCGCCTGCGCCAAGGTCGGCGCGATGAAGGTCAGGTGGCCCATCTTGCGGCCACGGCGCGGATCATCCTTGCCGTACAGATGCAGGCAGGCGCCGGGCAGCGCCAGCACCTGATCCCAGGCCGGCTCGCACGTCGCGTCGCTATCGTCGGCAAACCAGACGTCGCCGAGAATGTTGAGCATCACGGCCGGCGAGTGCTGGCGCACGTCGCCCAGCGGCAGCCGCGCCATCGCCCGAACCTGCTGGGCGAACTGGCTGGTGACGCAGGCGTCCATCGTGTAATGGCCGCTGTTGTGCGGACGCGGCGCCATTTCGTTGACGATCAGGCTGCCGTCGGCCAGCACGAAAAATTCGATGCACAGCACGCCGACATAGCCCAGCTCGGCGACCATGGCCTGCGCGGCGCGCTGCGCCAGCACGGCGCAGGCCTCGGTCACGTTGGGACCCGGCACGGTGGTGGTGAACAGCACGCCGTCGCGGTGGACGTTCTCGGCGATCGGATAGACCACCGATTCGCCGTCGGCGCCACGCGCCGTCAGCACCGACACTTCGTAGGCCAGCGGCAGCATTTTTTCCAGCAGACAGCTGACCTGGCCCATGGATGCGAACGCGGCGCGCACCTCGTCGCGCGACGTCACGCGCACCTGGCCCTTGCCGTCGTAACCCATGCGCACGGTTTTCAAAATGCCGGGCAGCAGCTCGTCGGCGATGGCGTCGATATCGGCTGGCGTAGCGATGACCTTGTGCGGCGCCGGCAGCACGCCCGACTTGGCCGAACAATCGACGAAGAAGCGCTTCTCGGCGATGCGGTCCTGCGCCACCGACACGCCGTGCGCGTTGGGCGCGACGAACACCTGCTGCGCCAAACGCGACAGGCTGTCGGCCGGGACGTTCTCGAATTCGGTGGTGATGGCCAGGCACTGGGCGGCCAGCGCATCGAGGCCGGCGGCATCGCTGTAACCGGCGTTGATCAGGCGCTGGGCGACCTGGCCGGCCGGGCAGTCGGTGGCGGGCGCCAGCACAGGTTCCAGAACCGCTACTTGATAACCCATGCTTTGCGCGGCCTGGGCGAACATGCGGCCGAGCTGGCCGCCGCCCATCACGCCCAGCCAGGCGGGTGGATGAGCGGCGGGCAGAATCGGCGTAAACTTCGTATCACTCATTATGCTAGCGGCAGTTTCATGGCCTTGGCGGCCTCGGTTTGCGTGACGCGGTAGGCTTCGAGCTGCTCGGCCAGCGCGTCATCGGTGGAGGCGATCATGGCGACCGCCGTCAGGGCCGCGTTGGCGGCGCCCGCTTCGCCGATGGCGAAGGTCGACACCGGCACGCCCTTAGGCATTTGCAGGATGGACAACATCGAGTCCTCGCCGCGCAGGTATTTGGACGGCACGGGCACGCCCAGCACCGGCACGATGGTCATGGCCGCGACCATGCCCGGCAGATGGGCCGCGCCGCCGGCGCCGGCGATGATGGCGCGCAGGCCGCGCGCGCGGGCGCTTTTGGCGTAGGCATACATCTCGTCCGGCATGCGGTGCGCGGAAATGACCTGCGCTTCAAACGGCACGCCGAACTGCTTGAGGATGGCGACCGCGTTCTGCATCACCTCCCAGTCCGACGAGGAACCCATGATGACGCCGACCAATGGCTGGTTCTGATCGGCCATCTTATGCCTTCAGCTTCTGGCCGGTCAGGCGCTCGATGGCTTCGAAATACTTGGCCTGGGTTTTTTCGATGACGTCGGCCGGCAGCGCCGGCGCCGGCGCGGTCTTGCCCCAGCTGGTCAGCGTTTCCAGGTAGTCGCGCACGAATTGCTTGTCGAACGACGGCGGCGACATGCCCGGCGCGTAGGAATCGGCCGGCCAGAAGCGCGAGGAGTCGGCCGTCAGCACTTCATCCATCAGGTGCATGACGCCGTCGTCGTCGAGGCCGAATTCGAATTTGGTGTCGGCGATGATGATGCCGCGCGTGGCCGCGTACTCGGACGCGGCCTTGTACAGCGCGATGCTGACGTCGCGCATCTTGGCGGCCAGTTCGGCGCCGATGCGGCTTTCCATGTCGGCAAAGCTGATGTTTTCGTCATGCTCGCCGAGGTCGGCCTTGGCGGCCGGCGTGAACAGCGGCTCGGCCAGCTTTTCAGCCTGTTGCAAACCGGCCGGCAGCGCGATGCCGCAGATGCTGCCCGTGGCCTGGTAATCTTTCCAGCCCGAACCGATGATGTAGCCGCGCACCACCGCCTCGACCATGATCGGTTTCAGACGCTTGGCGACCACGGCGCGGCCCTTGACCTGCTCCACTTCACCGGCAGCCACCACCGATTCCGGCGCGATGCCGGTCAGGTGATTCGGCACGATGTGGCCCAGCTTCTCGAACCAGAAGTCGCTCATCTGATTCAATACCATGCCCTTGCCGGGGATAGGCTCGTTCATGACGACGTCGAAGGCCGACAAACGGTCGGTGGTGACGATCAGGATTTTGTCGTCGCCGACAGCGTAATTGTCGCGGACTTTGCCGTGGCCGAGCAGTGGCAGGGACTGGATGGTGGTCTGATAGAGGCTGTTCATAGCGGAGGATTAGTGACTAGCGGTATAGAAAAGCGAAAACCGGCGCAGGAAAAACCTTGCACGCCGGTCAAGAGAGTCGGGCCGATTCGGAGATGAAGCGGCCCGTTCCAAACAAGATTTTACTTCACAATCTGGGCCAGCTCGCCGGCCTTGTAACGTTCGGCCATTTTTTCCAGGGGAATGACCTTGATTTTCGACGCCTGGCCTTCGCAGCCGAAGGCCTGGAAACGCGCGCGCACGACCGCTTCGGCGGCGGCGCGGGCTGGTTTCAGGAAGTCGCGCGGGTCGAATTTCGACGGGTTCTCGAACAGGAATTTACGCGTCGCCGCCGTCATCGCCAGACGGATGTCGGTGTCGATGTTGATCTTGCGCACGCCATGGCGTATGCCTTCCTGGATTTCCTCGACCGGCACGCCGTAGGTTTCCTTCATGTCGCCGCCGAATTCGCGGATGATGGCCAGCAGCTCCTGCGGCACCGACGAGGAACCGTGCATCACCAGGTGGGTGTTGGGGATGCGCGCGTGGATTTCCTTGATGCGGTCGATGGCGAGGATGTCGCCGGTCGGCTTGCGGGTGAACTTGTAGGCGCCGTGCGAGGTGCCGATGGCGATGGCCAGCGCGTCGCACTGGGTGCGCTGGACGAAGTCGGCCGCTTGCTGGACGTCGGTCAGCAGCTGCTCGCGGGTCATGGCGCCGTCGGCGCCGTGGCCGTCTTCCTTGTCGCCCATCATGGTTTCCAGCGAACCGAGCACGCCCAGTTCCGCTTCGACGGTGACGCCGATGGCGTGCGAGAACTTGACCACTTCGCGCGACACTTCGACGTTGTAGTCATACGAGGCGACCGACTTGCCGTCCGCTTCGAGCGAGCCGTCCATCATCACCGAGGTGAAGCCGGAGCGGATCGCGGCCTGGCAGACGGCCGGCGACTGGCCGTGGTCCTGGTGCATGACGACCGGGATGTGCGGATAGGCTTCGACGGCGGCGTCGATCAGGTGGCGCAAAAAGGCTTCGCCGGCATATTTGCGGGCGCCGGCCGACGCTTGCATGATGACCGGGCTGTTGAGCGCGTCGGCGGCGGCCATGATGGCTTGCACCTGCTCCAGGTTGTTGACGTTGAAGGCCGGGATGCCATAGCCGTGTTCGGCGGCGTGGTCCAGCAATTGACGCATGGATACGAGAGACATGGTATTACTCCAAACAATAGAAAAACCGGGTTGCCGAAGTGCTACCCGCAGCGGGTGGCCGCAGGGCTGGGTAGTCGAGGCCGCACGCTCGTGGGGCGCGGCCGGCGTCCCGCCTGGGCGGCGACGACACGGTCGGACTTGTCTTGCGGGTGTTGCTGGCTGAGTCGGCGCGGGCGCTGTGTATGATGCCGTATTACCCGGTGTTACTCAGTTATTACTTGCTTGATACCGCATTGATACCACGGTGAAACTGCGCCGCTCCGCCGGAACGGGAACGGCGCATCAACCATTACCGACTGCTTACGCGAACTCGCCCACTTTGACGATCTTCAGCGCATTGGTGCCGCCGACCTGCCCCATCGGCTCGCCCCAGGTGACGACGATCATGTCGCCTTTTTTCACGATGCCTTTTTCAACCAGCAAATCCTCGGCCTGCTTCAGCACGGCGGCGCTGTCGGCCTTCTGCAGCAGCTGGAAGGCCACCACGTTGCGGTACAGCGAAGCCTTGCGCTGCGTGACCACGCTCGGCGTCAGCGCGAAGATCGGCGTGTCGATATTGTGGCGGCTCATCCACAGCGCCGTCGAGCCGGACTCGGTCAGCGCCACGATGGCTTTGACGCGCAGGTGGTGGGCCGTGAACAGCGCGCCATAGGCGATCGACTGGTCGATGCGGGTGAAGGTGACGTTGAGGAAGTCGGCGTCGAGCTTGTTGTACTCGGACTGCTCGGCTTCGACGCAGATCGCGGCCATCATTTCGACGGTCTCGATCGGGTAGCGGCCCGAGGCGGTCTCGGCCGACGTCATCACGGCGTCGGTGCCGTCCAGCACGGCATTCGCCACGTCGGACACTTCGGCACGGGTCGGCACGGCGTTGAAGATCATCGATTCCATCATCTGGGTCGCGGTGATCGCCAGCTTGTTGGACGCGCGGGCCATGCGGATCATGCGCTTTTGCAGCGCCGGCACGGCGGCATTGCCCACTTCAACCGCCAGATCGCCGCGGGCGACCATGATGCCGTCGGACGCGTCGAGGATTTCCTGCAGCACCGGGATGGCTTCGGCGCGCTCGATCTTGGCGATCATCATCGGCTTGTGGCCGTAAGGCTCGCCGGCGATGTTGGCCAGCTGGCGGGCCATTTCCATGTCGGTGGCGCTTTTCGGGAAGGAGATGGCCAGGTAGTCGGCCTGGAAGGACATCGCGGTCTTGATGTCTTCCATGTCCTTGGCGGTCAGCGCCGGCGCGGTCAGGCCGCCGCCCTGGCGGTTGATGCCCTTGTTGTTCGACAGCTCGCCGCCGATTTTGACCGTGGTGTAGATTTCGTGGCCGACGATTTTATCGACGATCAGCACGATCAGGCCGTCGTTCAGCAACAGCAAGTCACCGTTGTTAAGGTCGCGCGGCAGCGCCTTGTAGTCGAGGCCGACGCGCTCCTGGTTGCCCAGCTCGCCGTTGTCGCCCCATTTCGCGTCGAGGATGAACTTGTCGCCGTTGGCCAGTTCGATCTTGTTGTTTTCAAACTTGCCGACGCGGATTTTCGGGCCTTGCATGTCGGCCATGATCGCCACTTCGCGGCCGCACTCGGCGGCGGCTTCGCGCACCAGGCGGGCGCGGTCGATGTGATCTTGCGCCTTGCCGTGCGAGAAGTTCAAACGCACGACATCGACGCCGGCACGTATCATTTTGACCAGCACATTGAAATCCGTCGAAGCTGGGCCTATCGTTGCGACAATTTTGGTACCACGGGACATAAAATTCCTTGATCGTTGGGTCAGACAGACAGCCTGCACATGAACGTGCCATATGTGCACGTGCGGCGCAGGCCAGGAAGTACGACTAACCTGTAGTAAATTTACAGGCCTTACCCGAATTTTACTGTGATTATCGGTAGCGGCTACATTTTCGCCACCGATTACGTTAATTTACTACGTACCTGGCTTATTTCGCCGCCGCGGCCCGCTGCATCAGAATCTCGACGGCCGGCAGGGTCTTGCCTTCCAGGAACTCAAGGAAGGCGCCGCCACCGGTCGAGATATAGCCAATTTTATCGGTAATGTCGTACTTTGCAATCGCCGCCAGCGTGTCGCCGCCGCCGGCGATCGAGAAGGCCTTGGAGTTGGCGATGGCCAGCGCCAGCGTCTTGGTGCCTTCGCCGAACTGGTCGAATTCGAACACGCCGACCGGGCCGTTCCAGACGATGGTGCCGGCCGCCGCGATTTGCCCGGCGAGGATGTGCGCCGTCTGCGGACCGATGTCGAGGATCATGTCGTCGTCGGCGACGTCGGCGACGTCCTTGATGGTGGCCACGGCCGTCGGCGAGAACTCCTTGGCGCACACCACGTCGACCGGAATCGGCACGGTCGCGCCGCGCGCGGCCATCATGGCGATGATGGCCTTGGCTTCCTCGACCAGGTCGGCTTCGACCAGCGACTTGCCGACGTTCAGGCCGACCGCCTTCATAAAGGTGTTGGCGATGCCGCCGCCGACGATCAGGTTGTCGACCTTGTCGGCCAGCGCTTTCAGGATCGACAGCTTGGACGATACTTTCGAGCCGGCGACGATGGCCAGCAGCGGACGGTTGGGCGCGCCCAGTGCCTTGCCCAGCGCGTCGAGCTCGGCGGCCAGCAGCGGGCCGGCGGCGGCGATGGTCGCGAATTTGGCGATGCCGTGCGTCGACGCTTCGGCGCGGTGGGCGGTGCCGAAAGCGTCATTGACGTAGATGTCGCACAATTGCGCGATCTTTTGCGCGAGTTCGTCGGCGTTCTTCTTTTCGCCCTGGTTGACGCGGACGTTTTCCAGCAGCACGACCTGGCCGGCTTGCAGGTTTTCCAGGCCGGCGCCGTCGACCCAGTTCTGTTTCAGCTCGACGCTCTGACCCAGCAGCTCGGCCAGGCGCACGGCGACCGGCGCCAGGCTGTCTTCGGGCTTGAACTCGCCTTCGGTCGGGCGGCCCAGATGGGACGTCACCATCACTTTGGCGCCGGCGGCCAGCGCCGCCTTGATGGCCGGCACCGAAGCGCGGATACGCGTATCTTCGGTGATCTTGCCGGCATCGTCTTGCGGCACGTTCAAATCGGCGCGGATGAACACACGCTTGCCTTGCAGCGCGTTTTGGGCGATCAGATCTTGCAGACGGATGAAGTTCAGAACAGCTTGCATGGCGACCCAGTGACGAGTGGAAGAAAGACCGCTATTTTACCGCAAGGCCGTAGCGACTTTCTGTTTAAAAAACATGCAACAAGCGCAAGCCGGTGAAAACCACCATGCCCACCAGGATGGTTTGCAGCATGTCGCGGCGGAGGACATAAAAGATGCTCGCCACGACGGCGGCGATCAGCTTGGGATTGCCCAGGCCCAGCTGCAAATGACTGCCGTTCATCAATACGTCCGGTGCGATGATGGCGGCCAGCGCGCAGGCCGGCGCGTAGCGCAGCATTTCCTGCACGCGCTTGGGGATGGTGATGTGGTGGCCGACCAGCCAGAACGAGCTGCGCGTGGCCGCCGTGGCGATCGCCAGCACACCGATGATGAGCCAGATGTCGAGGTCAGTCATTATTTTCCTCCCCGGAGTCGCGGCGATGCCATGTGGCCGACAGCTCTTCGACGGCCATGGCGCTGAACATGCCCAGCAGCACCGCCAACAGCAAGCCCAGTTTGTACGGCAAGTCGAACGCGGCCACGGCGACGACGCCGGCCACCAGCACGCCGGTCAGCGCGGCCCAGTTGGCCACCAGCGGCACCGTGATGCACAGGATGGCCAGCGTGCCGGCGAAGCCCAGGCCCCACTCGGCCGGCACGGCGCTGCCGAGGAAGATGCCGGCGATGGAGCCGATCTGCCACGCGGCCCAGTTCGGATACAGCAAACCCTTGAGATAGGACAGCTTGCCGCGCGCCGGCGCCTCGCTTGGATAGCGCTGCATGAACAGGGCCACCGTCATGTCGCCGGTGACGTAGCCGAGCAGGAAGCGCGAACGCCACGGCAGGTGGGCGAAATGCGGCGCCAGCAGCGCGGAAAAGATCACGAAGCGCATATTGACCACCAGCGCGGTGGCGAAGATGACCCAGATCGGCGCGTGGGCCAGGATCAGCGGCAGCGAGGCCAGCTGCGCCGAACCGGCGAACACCAGCAAGGTCATGCCCAGCGCCTGCGTCACCGTCAAGCCGGTCTTGACCATCGCCACGCCGACCACCAGGCCCCAGGCGCCGATGCCGAACAGTGTCGGCACGCCGTCGCGCAAACCGTCGCGCCAGGCCGCCTCGTCGTGCTCGGCGACGATGTCGAGCGTGGCGGCGGACTGCGCCGGCAACGGTGCGCTGCCCAGGTCAATCATGGTGCACAGTCACGGGTGTAGTCATGGGCGTCGATAGCGACGCCGGCCTGTGGTATTCCCGCCACAGCGGCGGCGCCCGGCGCAAGGGCCGGGACAGGGGCAAAACCGGGCGGCCCGGTGCGGCAGACGTCGGGAAAGGTCGCGGTATCATGTTTTTGCCGCGCGCACGTTATCGAAAAGAACACTCTCGCGTGGCGCCCAAGGAATTATTAAGGCGCTATTTTACCGATGAATTTTGCGCCATGGCCAATTCCGTTAAAATCGTGGTTTTAAATGCGACGCCCGACCGGGCGTGCCGCCTCACGGAGAACCACAGATGACCAACGCCACCACATCCGCAGTAGCCGCAGTTGAGCTCGAGGGCAAGGACTTGCCCGCCCATTGCCCGAATCCGGCCATGCCGCTGTGGTCCTCGCATCCGCGCGTATTCCTCGAATTCAACCACGACGGCGTCGCCAAGTGCCCGTATTGCGGCACGGCCTACCGCCTCAAGCCCGGCACCGTCGTCGGCCACCATTAAACCAGCCAGCCATCGATCGCGCCCGGGAGCGAACATGAAACGTGAAAAGCAGTTGAACGGTAGCGCCGTCGAAGTCGAAACCGCCTTTTACGACGCGCTCAACCGGGCCGACGTGGAGTCGCTGATGGCCTTGTGGGCCGACGACGAGGAAATCGTCTGCATCCATCCGGGCGGCCCGCGGCTGATCGGCCACGTCGCCATCCGCGCCTCGTGGAGCGCGATCCTCGAGCATGGCGGCCTGCACATCCTGCCGTCGCAGCTGCACGAGACGCATAATTTGATGAGCTCGGTACATACGGTGATCGAAGGCACCACGGCCGCCAGCGGCGAGCCGGCCCACCTGCTGGCCACCAATGTGTACGTCAAAACGCCGCGCGGCTGGCGCATCGTGCTGCACCATGTGTCGGTGTCGCCGGGGCCGGTGCCGATCGATACCCGCGCGCAGATTTTGCATTAGCGAAGGCAGGCAGAGCAGGGGCAGTGCCGACTATCGCTGCTTTGCCAGACGCCGCCATCACAGATATGAGCGCAGCATGAACTACACCGCCCCCCTCTGGCTGCCCAGCGGCCATTTGCAAACGATCTACCCCGCCACCTGCATCGGCAGGCCGGCCGTCACCTTCCGCCGCGAACGCTGGGACGCGCCCGACGGCGATTTCGTCGATGTCGATTTCGTCGACGGCCAGCCGGGACTGCCGTTCGTGGTGCTGTTCCACGGCCTGGAAGGCTCGTCCGACAGCCACTATGCTCGCGCGCTGATGGCCGACGTGGCCGCGCGCGGCTGGTCCGGCGCGGTGCCGCATTTCCGCGGCTGCTCGGGCGAGGCCAACCGCGCGCCGCGCTTCTACCACTCCGGCGACGCGGCCGAAATCGACTGGATCATCCGTCGCCTGCACGCCCGCGCCGGCGGCAAGTTTTACGCCACCGGCGTCTCGCTGGGCGGCAACGCGCTGCTGCGCTGGCTGGGCGAGTCCCAGCACCAGGCCGATTTCGTCGATGCGGCCTGCTCGGTGTCGGCGCCGCTCGACCTGGCGCAGGGCGGCATCTCGCTGTCGCGCGGCTTCAACCTGGTCTACACGCGCATGTTCCTGCAGACGCTGAAGCCGAAGTGCATCGCCAAGCTCAAACAGTTCCCCGGCCTGTTCGACATCGACGCGCTGCACGCGGCGCGCGACCTGTACGCCTTCGACAACGTGGTGACGGCGCCGCTGCACGGCTACCGCGACACCGACGATTACTGGGACCGCGCCAGCGCCAAGCACGTGCTCAAGGACATCACCGTGCCGACCCTGGTGCTGAACGCGCAGAACGATCCCTTCCTGCCGGGCCGCCACCTGCCGCGCGACGCCGCGCCGAAGGTCGTGCTTGACTATCCGCGCCATGGCGGCCACGTCGGTTTCGCCGTCGGCGCGCTGCCGGGCCGGTTGAGCTGGCTGCCGCAAAGGCTGATCCATTTCCTCGAAGCTGCGACCAACGACGCCGAAATGTGCGAAGCTGTCGGCCAACCTTAACTCTGATACCGCGCGGCCGTCACCATGGATGAAATCGTCAAGCAGGCCATCGCGAAATGGCCCAACGTGCCGCATTGCTACGGCTGGCTCAATCTGGACGCGCGCGGCCACTGGCGCATGCGCGACGAGCGCGCCCAGCAGCAAAACCTGCCCGGCGACAAGCTGGCCCACGCGGCACTGCTGGCGTTTATCGCCCGCAATTACGCGCACGACGAACGCGGCTGCTGGTTTTTCCAGAACGGGCCGCAACGCGTCTATCTGAATCTGGAAGCGACGCCCTACATCGTGCGCACCGATCCGCTCCACGGCTGGCTGCTGCACACCGGCGCGCAATTGGGCGCGCCGCATGCGGCGTATCTGACGGAAACCGGGGAGCTGATCCTGCGCAGCGGCGACGTCGTCGCACAGCTCGACGACCGCGACACGGCGCAGGCGCTGGCCGGGCTGGAAATGGGCGGCCAGCCGGTCGCCGACGATGCCTTGCTGGCCTGGCTGGACAACGGCGTCGAGGCGCTGACGCTGCGCATCGGCACGCAGCCGCTGGCCGTGCAGCGCCTGCCGCGCGCGCGGGTGGCCGGCCATTTCGGCTTTGTGCGCGAGCCGCAGCCGCCAGCGGCGACGCCGGCTTAGTCCATTGCGGTAGGAAACGGCAGACCGCGCGCTCCGCTCGCCTCGCCTGTCGCGCCGGCTCGCGATGACAGAGCGGCCGCCCTGACCGCCTTCAGTCAGGGATTGCCGGCTGGCTTGCGCAGCGCATCGACGTCGCGGAAGGGATCGCTGTCCAGATGCGATATCGTGTGGCTGGCGCCGGCCGGCTTGTCCTTGTCCGTGCCCGACGTCATCTGCACCTTGAAGGCCGACGACTGCATATCCTTCTTGTCCTTCTCGCCGATGATCTCGCGCTGGCGCGCCTGCAACTCGCGCTCGCGCGCGTCGATCACGGCCTGCTCGTAGAAGGTGGCGTCGGGCGCCTTGCGGCCGATGGCCAGCTGGTCCAGCGCCGACAGCACGCCGCCCTGCAAGGCATAGGATTCGGCCAGCGCGATATGCTGCAAGGCCTGCTTGCCCTGCGCCGAATAGGCCTTGGCCAGCAAATCGTACAGCGCCGGCTCCTGCTTGTAGAGCTGGACCTGGTCGCGCAGATATTGCACCGCCCGCTCCGACTGGCTGGCGGCGATCATCGCCTCGGCGTACTGGCGGGCGATGCCGCGCGACAGCGGAAATTGCACATGCGCCTGTTCGGCATCGACCAGCGCCTGCTTGACGACGGCCGGGTCCTTGCCCTGCGCCAGTTCAATTTCCAGCGCCGAGTAGGTGAAGATCGAGCTCGGCACCGGCGCCCTGGCGACGCTGAACGTGCCCGGCGACGGCTTGTCGGCGGTGGCGCGGGCCTTGTCGAGCCAGCTCTGCGCGGCGGCCCAGTCGCCGCGCTTGAGCGCGACAAAGGACAGGCCGTATTGGGCGGCGGCGATCTGCTGCCGGCTTTGCTGCTGCATCTGGTTTTCAAAGAAGGTGGTGGCGTCGACCAGGCCCTGCGAGGACTCGTCCTGCAATACGCGGGCGCGCGAGCGCACCAGATAGAACTCCTGGCTGTCGAGGCGCTGCTTGTACGGTTGCTCGCGGATGCGCGCCTGGATGTCGGCGATGCGCTCGCTCGTCAGCGGGTGGCTTTGCAGCCACGGCGGCGTAAAGTCGCTGTAGTTGCGCATCGTCGTCTGCATGCGCTGGAAGAAGGCCACCATGCCGGACGTGTCGAAGCCGGCCTCGCTCATGATCTGGAAGCCGATGCGGTCGGCCTCGCGTTCGGCGTCGCGGCTGAAATTGAGCTGACGCTGGATCGCCACGCCCTCGCCGGCCGCGAACACGCCCATGCCGAAATCGCCGCCGCCGCCGGCCTTGGCCGCCAGCACCGCCAGGATCAGCGCGGCCAGCGGGATCAGCGCGTCCTGGCGCTGCTTGCCCAGCTGGCGCGCGATGTGGCGCTGCACGACGTGGCCGATTTCGTGGCCCAGCACCGAGGCCAGCTCGGACTCGCTCTGCGCCGCCAGCAGCAGCGCCGAGTGGACGGCGATAAAACCGCCCGGCAGCGCGAAGGCGTTCAGCTGCGGATCGCGCACGCAGAAAAAGTAAAAGTCGAAATTGGCTTCGCCGCGCGCGCCGGGACGCGCATCGACCAGCGCGTTGCCGAAGTTGTTCAGGTATTCGAGTATCGGATCGTCGTCGAGGAAATCGTGGTCGCGGCGGATATCGTTCATGATTTCCTCGCCCAGCTTGCGCTCCATCAGCGGCGACAGCGCCTCGCGCTCGGTGTCGCCCAAGGTCGGCAAGTCCGACGACCTGGGCGCCGGGCCCAGCGCCTGGGCCGAGCCCATCGGAACGGCCAGCATCAACACGGCGGCCAGCAGGCGGGCCAGTTGGCGGGTCAGCTGTATGCGCACGGGGCGGCGGGCGGCGGCGGGGGGTAAACGTTTTGATTTCACGGTGCTATGATAACCGTAAGCGCCGCCGACTGGCATATCGCCACGCAGTGAAATATTTTGTTACCAACCACCTAGCCGAATTTACTCCATGACATCAAGCACCACCCCGCCGGCCGAACAGCTGAGCCATTTCGACGCCGCCGGCCAGGCCCATATGGTCGACGTCGGCGCCAAGCAGGAGACGCACCGCGTCGCGCTGGCCGGCGGCAGCATCCGCATGCAAGCGGAAACGCTGGCCATCATCGCCGGCGGCACGGCCAAGAAGGGCGACGTGCTGGGCATCGCCCGCATCGCCGCCATCATGGCCGCGAAACGCACCAGCGACCTGGTGCCGCTGTGCCATCCGCTGGCGCTGACGCGGGTGACGGTGGAATTCGAGACCGACGCGGCGCGCTCCAGCGTCCATTGCAGGGCGCAAGTGGAAACCTACGGCAAGACCGGCGTCGAGATGGAAGCGCTGACTGCCGTGCAGATCGGCCTGCTGACCATTTACGATATGTGCAAGGCAGTCGACCGGGGCATGGTGATGGGCGAGATCCGCGTGCTGGAAAAGCACGGCGGCAAGAGCGGCGACTGGAGTGCGGCCAGTTAGGCCGGCGCCAGCGCAAGCTTGAGGGAAGGACAAATACGCCTGACATTTCACGGTGGACGGCGCCAACATCCTGTCCTATGCAAAGTCCTCACGCGGGCAAGCTGAAAATACGCTTGCGCCCAATAGTCACCACGGCTTCCTTGCCTTATTGTTACATTAAGTTGGCGGGTATATAATAAAAACATGCTCCTGTGCATGAGTCCACATTCTTGCCAGGGCGGGCATTTCCTCACCACCGATCAAGCTGGCCAAAGGGCTGACGAATGACTAGTACCATAGCGCCGAGCGCACCGCCCGATGCCAAGACCCAGGAATACGAATTCGAGCAGATGAACCTGCAGGTGGGCGGCAGGATACAGTTCATCACGCACCGCACCATCAAGCCGATGCAGCATTTTTCGACGGTCATCGGCTGGGTCAAGGACGAGTATATGATCGTCAAGGTGCCGTTCGAGAACGGTGGGCCGATCGCGCTCAACGATGGCGACAAGTTGACCATCCGCGTGTTTTCCGGCGTCAACGTGTGCTCGTTTTCCTGCACCGTGCAGCGCATCGTCCTGCGGCCGCTGTACTACGTGCATCTGTCGTTTCCCGCGTCGATACAGGGCACCAGCTTGCGCACGGCGATGCGGGTCAAGGTCGATATCCCGGCCCAGTTGTCATGGCCGTCGGGGAATGTTTCGGTGTTTTTGGTGAATTTGAGCGTGTCCGGCGCGCTGATCGAAGCGCCCAAGAAGTTGCCGGAGGATGAGCCCTCGGTGGGCTTGTCGTTCTATCTGATCGCGCAACCGGGCAACCGGCAGGTGCGCATCAATCCCAACGCGACGATCCGCAACATCA
>Ga0209848_1000346_pt1 | contig 21256 bp, 17 predicted proteins | sample OrgsoiDNA_201062_FD_185810 | JGI IMG/M metagenome (GOLD analysis project Ga0209848, IMG submission 185810) | Permafrost soil microbial communities from the Arctic, to analyse light accelerated degradation of dissolved organic matter (DOM) -... | ecosystem: Environmental > Terrestrial > Soil >...
CGGTCGGCGGCTTTGCTCTCGATCGTCCGGAATAGCGCCGTGCCGCACATGCATCTGACCGCCGACACGCTGGCAAACTGGATAGATCCGGCGGTGCCCTTTCATCGGCTTTTCCCACTGCTGAGCGCTGTGCACAAGTGTGATTACCTGCGCTGCTACATGTTGCATGTTCATGGCGGCGGCTATATGGACGTCAAGCATACGACCAAAAACTGGAATCCCTTTTTTGACCTGCTCGAACGCTCGCCTGCCTACGGTGTTGGCTACACCGAGGTCGGTCCGGAGGGCATCGCCGAGGTCGGTGGCGCGCTTCAGCTTGAAATGCAGCAGAATTATGCAAAGATTGTGGGCGTGTGTGCGATGATCTTCCGCCGCCGCACGGAGTTCACGGCCGCCTGGTACAAGCAGTTGCACGAGGTGATCGATAGCAAGGCGGACCAACTGCTGCGCAATCCCGCACGCCACCCGCAGGATTCCCTGGGCGCTTTGTTTACGGATGACAGCGTCTCGCAATATCCCTTCCCATGGACGTCGGTGGGCGGCGATATTTTCCATCCGCTGGCCTATCGCTACCACCAGGATATCTTGCATGCGGATTTGGCGCCTTCCTTTGAAAATTACCGCTGAGCGTATTGAGGGGCGTAGCCGATGCTAGTTGAAGGCCGTGGCATGATCGCCCGCGCGTTTGAGGCCGTGAGCGGGCTGGCGCTTCCTTGCGTCGTGTTCGCCAGGGGCGTCGGTAATTCCCAGACCAACGATGAGTCCCAGTACGCCCGCGAACGTCTGCTTTTACTGGATGCCTTGGCGCATGCGAGAAGGAATGCGGAAGCGCTGGTGTATTTTTCGGGGATGCCCATCTACGGCGATTTTTCCGTGGTGGTCACGGAAACGACACCTTGCCGGCCCATCACCCGTTATGGCCGGCATCAAGCGGAGTGCGAAGAACTCATACGCCAAAGCCAGGCGCCGTACCTGATAGTGCGTCTTCCCAATGTCGTGGGACCCTCCAGCAATCCGCACCAATTGATACCCGCTTTGGTTCGTCAGATCAGGGCGGGCGAGGTGCGGGTGCAACAGCAAGCCACACGCGACCTGATCGATGTCGAGGATGTCGTCCGCTTGACGGTCCGCCTGCTGCAAAATGGCTGGAAGAATGAAACGGTGATCGTCGCGAGCGGACGTTCCATCGCCGTGCCCGAGATTGTGGCAATCGCCTCGCGCTTGTTGGGAGCACATCCCCGCAGCGTGCCGGTGACAGGCGGTAATGTGCAACGCTTCGATGTCAGCCGCCTCAGGGAAATGGTGGGCGAGGTGCAGTTCGATGAGGCCTATGCGGCGGATATCATGCATCGTTACCTGCCGCTGATCGCGTCCGCCATGGACCGCAGCTGATCATCGCGGCTTACCCGGGTCGACAAGCACCGACCTTTCCACTATCATTTTCCCGGCGCGGGCATGGGGCCGGCGGACACGCGTAGCGATGGCCTATGTGCCGGGAAGTGGCAGCACCATGGACATGCAGACCGCACTGGAACATCATCGCGCCGGCAGGCTGGCCGAGGCCGCGCAGATTTACCAGCGCATCCTTGAACAAGATCCGAACCAGCCCGACGCGCTGCATTTGATGGGCAACGCGGCCTGCCAGCTGGGCGACGCCGCGCTGGCCGTCGCGCTGATAGCCAGGGCGCTGGCGCTGCGTCCCGATACGGCCGGCTATCTGCTGTCGCTGGCGATGGCCCACCGCGCGCAGGGACAGCACGAGCAGGCGCTGGCCGCCTATCGCGAGGTGCTGGCGCTGGACGCCGGCAGCGCGTCGGCGCATTTCGGCATCGGCAATACGCTGCAAGCGATGGGCCAGCCGCAGCCGGCGCTGGACAGCTTCGCCACAGCGCTGGAACTGAATCCCGACCTGATCGAGGCGCGCTTCAATCTCGCCAATCTGGAAAAATCGCTGGGCCATCACGAGGCCGCGATCGCGCATTACCGGACGGCGATCGCTCAGCGTCCCGACTTCGCCGACGCCCACCACAATCTGGGGAGCGCCTTGCAGGCATTGGGCCGCTTCGATGAGGCGCTGGCCAGCTACCGCCTGGCGTTGTCGGCCAAGCTGCCCGAGACGCACAACAACATCGCCAATATCCTGGCCGGGCGCGGCCAGTTCGAGCCGGCGCTGGCGCACTATCGACAGGCGCTGGACATCAAGCCCGATTACGCGGAGGCCAGCAACAACATGGGCAATGCCTTGCGCCAGCTCGATCGCATCGATGACGCGCTGGCCGCATTCGCCGCCGCGCTGCGCATCGCGCCCGACTACGCCGCCGCGCATCTGAGCCTGGGCGCCTTGCTGATGGCGCGCGATCAGCTGGACGACGCCGAGCGCCACTATCGCGCCGCGCTGGCGACCGCGCCGGCGCAAGCCCATTTCCATCTCGGCTTGCTGAAAGACCGTCAGGACGACCTGCCCGCCGCCCGCGCCAGTTTCGAGCGGGCCATCGCATGCCGCGGCGATTTGGTCGACGCCATCTACAACCTCGGCGTGGTGCTCGGCCGCCTGCTGCGCCCCGCCGACGCCGAGCAGCGCTACCGGCAGGTGCTGGCGCTGGACCCCGACCACGTCGATGCGCACATCAACCTGTCCGCGATCCTGATCGACACCGAGCGCCGCGAGGAAGGCCGCGCGCACATCGACCACGCCTACACGCGGCAAAACGTGTTCACGCATTCCAGCGCCGGCGCCAAACGCACGGTGCTGATCCTGTTCGACGCCGGCAAGGGCAATATGAACCTGAGTTATCTGTTCAAGCGGCCGGCCAACAACATCATCGACTGGATGATCGCCTACGCCGGCGAACAGCAAGCGAGCCAGCTGCCGCCTTATGATCTGGTCTTCAACGCGATGGGCGATGCCGATCTCACCGCCGGAACCGAGGAGCCGATGCGGCGCTTCCTCGCCGTGTGCGACAAGCCGTTGCTGAATCCTCCGGCGCTGGTGGCGCGCACGGCGCGCGACAAGCTGCCGGCGCTGCTCGATGGCCTCGACCATCTGCTGGTGCCGGCAGTGTGGCGCTACGCCGACCACACGCAATGGCCGGCGGCGCTGGCCGATCAGTTGCCGCTGCTGGTGCGGCCGATTTACTCGCACGGCGGCGTCGGACTGACGCTGGTCCACAGTCGCGAAGAACTGGCGCAGCTACAGGCGCTGCGACCCGGTCCCGTGTACGTGTCGCGCTATATCGATTACCGCTCGGACGATGGCTGGTTCCGCAAGTACCGCATGATCTTCATCGACCGCAAGCCCTATCCCTATCATCTGGCGATTTCGCCGAACTGGATGGTCCACTACTACAACGCGGGTATGAGCGAGCTGGCATGGAAGCTGGAGGAGGAGCGGGTCTACCTGCAAGATCCCGGGCGCGTGCTGGGTGCGGCCGGCATGCGCGCCATCGAGGCCATCGCCGCGCGCATGGACCTTGATTACGCCGGCATCGATTTCACGCTGCTGCCCGACGGCCGCATCCTGGTCTTCGAGGCCAATCCGACCATGCTCGCGCATCCGGAAGATCCGGCCGGTCCGCTGGCGCACAAGAACCTGTCGACGCAGCGCATCTTCGACGCCTTCGAGGCGCTGCTGGAACGCCGCTGCGCCGCTTGAAGCGATGCGGGCTTCTGCACGTCGCCGCCGGTTCGGCGATAATAGCCGGCCGCCGTATTGAACAAACGGTATAAACGATATAAATAGTATTCTGGAATAACGGACGTGAACGATGCTGCAATTTGAAAAAACCATGGCGCGCGTGCTGCTGCTGAACGCCGGCCTGACGATGCTGGTGGTGTTTGGCTTCATCGGCCCGCCGCAGCAGACCAATGAATTCATCGTGCTGCTGGCGACCGGCCTGCTGGGCGTGATCTCGGCCGTGCTGGCCATGCGTGGCCGCATCATAGGCTGGTGGGGCGGCTTGATCTTCTACGGGCTGCAGCTGTTTTCCTACTATCCCTACGGCGACGGCTGGGGCTACGCCGTCAAGGCCGGCGTCAGCTTCAGCGTGGACTTCCGCTTCAGTCACGGCGTCTTCCTGGTCAATTTGATCGCCTTGCTGTTTGCGCTGGTCACCGCCTTCCTGCTGCGCCATCATGTAAAAAAGGCGCGCGCCATACCGGCCGCGCGCCCCTAATCAACACTGCGCATCACTGAACGATTCAGTTAGACGGCATCACCTGCACCGCCACGCCCGAGTACATGGCCGGCGCATGGAACACGCGCTCGGTGGCCTTCTGGAAGTCCTCCGGCTTGGCGCTCGGGATGTCCATGAAGGTCTGCGGATTCAGGTCCACCAGCGGGAACCATGAACTCTGCACCTGCACCATGATGCGGTGGCCGCGCCGGAAGGTGTGGTTGATGTCGCTCATGCTGTAGTTGACCGCCTCCACCTTGTTCGGCGTGAACGGCTCCGGATGCTCGAAGCTGTTGCGGAACTTGCCGCGGATCGGATCGCCGCGCACCAGCTGCTGGTAGCCGGCCAGGTTCAGCGTCGGCGGCGGCACGTCCGTGCCTTTTTCCTCGTCGCCGGCCGACGATGGATAGTCGGGCGGATAGACGTCGATCAGCTTGACGATGAAGTCGGAGTCGGTGCCGGTGGTGGAGATGAACAGCTTCGGCGAGACCGGGCCGGCCAGCGTCACGTCCTCCTCCAGCGGCTCGGTGCGATAGGTCAGCACGTCCGGCCGGGACGAGGCGAAGCGCTGGTCGCTGACCATGTATTCCTTCGGCACGCCGGTGGCCGGATAAGCGAGGTAGGGCACCGGCTTGGACGGGTCGCTGACGTATTCGTCGAACTGCGTCGCGCTTTGCGCCGGCTCGTTCCAGCTCAAGCTGCCGTTCGGGCCGAAGTACAGCGTGCGCGGCTTGGCCTGCTGCGGCGGCCACGCGGCGTAGGTACGCCAGACGTTGCTGCCGGTCTCGAACGCGTACACGTTCGGCGTGTGCGGATCGGCCGTGCCCTTCAGGTTTTGCTCGAAGAAGGGGAACAGGATCTGGCTGCGGAAATGCTCGCCGGTCTTGGCGTCGAACTTGACGTAGCCGAGGCTGGCGCCGTCGTTGCGGCCCCAGCCGCCGTGCGACCACGGTCCCATCACCAGGCCGTTGTAGATGCCGCTGTTGTTGCGGGCGATGCTGTGATAGGTGCGGAACGGGCCGCTCAAGTCTTCCGCGTCGAACCAGCCGCCGACGGTCAGCACGGCGGCGTGGATGTTTTTCAGGTGCGGCGCGATGTCGCGGATTTGCCAGAACTCGTCGTAGGTCGAGTGGGTGATGGTCGGCATCAGCAGCGCGCGCTGTTCGGGCGTCATGGTGGCGGTGATGGCGCCCAGCGATTTGTGCGACAGGAAGAATTCATAGCCGTCGCCGGTGCCGTAGTCGAAGTTGTTCCACGTCTTCGGCAGCGGCGTCGGGTTTTGCTGCTCGGTGTAGGCGGCGTAGAAATCGAAGTTCGCCGCCAGCATGAAGGCGCCGCCGTGGTAGGAGTCGTCGTTCATGAACAGGTCGGTCACCGGCGCTTCCGGCGACGCGGCCTTGATGGCCGGGTGCGAATTGATGATGCTGGCCGACGTGTAGAAGCCCGGATACGAGGTGCCGAGGATGCCGACCTTGCCGTTGTTGCCGGCCACGTGCTTGAGCAGCCAGTCGACGGTGTCGTGCATGTCCTCGCTCTCGTTGCCTTCGCCCTTGGCGCGGTGGGCGTTGACGTGCGGCGTCATCTCTTGCCACTTACCTTCGGACATGAAGCGGCCGCGCACGTCCTGCTTGACGAAGATGTAGCCGGCCCGCTCGAACTCGCGCGACGGGCCGATCGCCGTCGGATAGAAATCCTCGCCGTAGTGCAGCTCGCCGCCCGCGCTGACGCCGGCGCTGTAGGGCGTGCGCTGCATCAGGAAGGGATAGCTCTTCGACGTATCCTTGGGCACGTAGACCACCGTGAACAGGCGCACGCCGTCGCGCATCGGGATGCGGTATTCGTATTTGGTGTAATGCTCGCGCAGCGTGTAGGCCGAAGGGTCGGCCGCGGCGGCCGGCGCGGCCTGGCTGGCGGTGCTGGCGGCTTGGCTGGCGGGCAGGGCGCCGCCCAGCAATAACAGCAGCGACAGCGCGAGGGTGGTCGGGCGGGTGTTGAACAAGTTCATGGATTCCTTCATCGTCGACTATGGAACGGGGCGCCCAGCGACAGCGGCGGCCCCGGCCGTATAGTGTAATCCGATTCAGGGCTGCGGCACAACGCGCGGCCGACCAATAAGGTCGGCCGCGCGCCGGCGTTATTGGTGGGCGCGCGGCTGCGCCTCGTAGGCTTTCAGGCGGTCCAGCTTGGCCGCGTACAGGTCGTGGTCGCTGCGCGCGGTGCTGTTTTCCAGCGCCAGTTTCATGTGCTTGTCGGCGTCGGCCAGGTCGCCCGTCATATACGAGGCGGCCGCCATCCAGAAGTGGAACTCGTGGTAATAGGGATCGCGCACCAGCTCGCGCGCGAACAGGCCGCGCGCGCGCGCATAGTCGCCCTGCCGCATCGCCTCGCGGCCCAGGTTGAAGAAGTAGAACGGCGGCTGCGGCTCCAGCCGCGCCAGCTGGTCGGCCAGCACCTGCGCCTCGGCCGGCCGGTTCAGGTCGCGCAAGGACTGGGCCAGGTTGAACATCACCACGGTGTTGCTCGGTGTTTGCTGATAGGCGTAGCGCAGCACCTGCTCGGCGGCCACGGCGTCGCCGTGGTGCTGGTAGATCACGCCCAGCGTGTTGTAGGCCGGGATGAAGCCGGGGTCGTATTCGATGGCCTTGCGGGCCCACCAGTAGGCGTCGTCGATCTGGCCGGCCACCATGGTTTCGGCCGCGCGGTTGTTCATATACATGGCGATGATGGTGTGCTCTTCGAGCGACTGCGTGGCCTGGCGCCGCAGCACCTCCGGCGGCACGAAGTCGATGGTCATGAATTCAGCCGTATCGTAGCCGTTGTGGTTGTCGAGCTTGGGCTTGCCCAGCATCAGATTCACGTGGCCGCTGGAAAAATACAGATTGCCGCTGCGGCTCCAGCTGTCGTCCACGGCCACGCTCTGGAAGCTCACCTGCATGTTCGCCTCGCGCGCCAGCGCCGCCGTCATGATGACCAGCGACAGGCAGTTGCCGGCGCGCGCCTGGAAGGCCTGGGCGGCGTTGCGCGTCATGGTCGAGTCGTACTCAAGCTTCAGCTGGCCCTTGGCGTAGAGCGCGTCGAACAGCGCCTGTTGCGGCGATTTTTCGCGCTGCCGTCGGGCGATTTGCTGCTGCGCGTAGTCCTTCATTTCCGGCGTCAGCTTGAAGATGTCGGCCGCGCTGACCGGCGCCGACGGCGGCTGGAACAGCTGGTCGTGGAACAGCCGCGTGTCGGCCGTTGGCGGCGCCACGGGCGCGCCGGCGCAGCCGGCCAGCAGCGCGGCGCAGAATGCGATGGCCCACGATTTCATGATATGTCTCCCCGCAGCTCCCTTTCCGGGATGCCTGATGACTGCGGAGTAGCGTGCCTGCGCCGCGTCAGGCAGCGGCGCCAGAACTCGGCCGCTTGTAGGAAAGTATCCTCGGCTGGCGCGCGCCTGTCAAACGGCAAATATCGATGAGTTCCGGTAGTGATATCGCCACGGCGGTGGCCCGCCGGACGGACGCGGCTGAGTGGTCGCTGGTCGCTGCTCGGTGCCGACCGGTGTGTGGCCGCCGATGCTCAAGCGGCCGGGAGCTTACAGCGGCTGCGGCGCCAACGCCTGCAACTCCAGCGGCTGGCCTTGCGCGTCGAAGCGCAGCGCCACCGACAGCCGCGCCACGCCGATGGTGGCCAGCGCGTCCTGCACGTCGGCCACTTCCAGTTCCAGGTCGGCGGCCAGGTCGAGCGGCTTGTCGCACGTGGCCAGCGGCGCGGCCTGGCCGTCGGCGTACAGCTGCACGCGCAGCAGCATGTCGCCGCCGGTGTCGGCCGGGCCGACGATGGCCGACATCTGTTGCGGCTGGCCGCCGTGGGCCTGGACTGCCTGGTTGAGCTCGGCCATCATGCGCAGCATCGCGTGTTCGGCCATGCCTTGTTCCTTGGCGCCGAAGAACAGGTCCTGATACAGGAAGTTGAGTTCCAGCGCACCGGCTTGACCCTGGCCATTGCCCAGGCAGCGCGCCAGCAGCGGCGCGGCCTGCACGGTCCAGGCCTGGTAGCGCGCCATGCGCTCGGCGAAATAGGCGTCGGCGGCGGCCTCGTCGTCGGGCACCCGATAGAAGGGATCATCTTCGCGTTTGAGGGCGAAGCCGAGCAGGAAGCGCAGCTCGACGGCCGTGTCGTCGGCGCCGAAAGCGGTCTCGGACCAGCCGCTGAAACTGGCCTCCAGCGCCGGCGTCGGCAGCAGTTTTTTCTCCGTCATCGAGGCGGCCGCCTCGCGCACCATGGCGTGCAGCTTGCCGTAGCTGAGGCTGTCGGCCTCCTTCAAGTCGTAGGCGTGGCGCACCAGCACCACCTTGGCCTTGGCGCTTTCCAGCTGGGCCGTCTGCAGGCTGGCGACCAGCGCCTCGAACGCGTCCTGGTCCTGGAAATCCTGCTCGGCGCGCAGGCCGCCGCTGCTGTGCACGAACAGCGGGATGGCGAAGGCGTTGATTTCCAGGGCCGGCGCGTTCTCGCGCCGCAGCAGTACGGTGGCGGCCGCCTCCTCGATGGCCGCGCGCAGGAACTGGTAGGCGCCGACGTCCTCGAACTTGGCCAGCTCGATGGCGCCATACAGCACCTCGTCCTTCTGCTGGTTCAGCAGCTTGCGGATCAGCTTGTGGAACTCGGCGTCCTTGGCGCGCAGCTCGGCGCTTTGCTGCTCGCTGTCCTCCTGCTCGGCCAGGTCGAGCGCCAGCGCGCACAGCGCCTGCGTGGTCTGCTCGTCTTTGAGTTCCGGAGCGTCGGCGGATTTGCGCGGCACGGGGCGTTTATTTTTTGGCATGGTTTTTTCTTGGGTCGGAACGAGGCCGCGGACGGCGCCGCAGCCCGGTCATCAGTCTGATCAGTGTTCGGTGTGGAAGGTTTCGTGCAATTCGTCGAGCAGGTCGGCGGTCTCGTCGGGCGACAGGCCAAGGTGGCTGCAGGCGCGTTCGCCGCCTTTTTCCCACTCCAGCGAGACGCCGTTGCCCTGATAACGCTGGATGCCTTTTTCGGCCAGCACCGACAGCGCCACCAGCGAGCGCACGGCGTCGTCGGTGGCGTCGTCGTCGAGCACGCTGTAATCGTGGTGGTGCAAAATCGCCCACGAGACGTCCGGCGACAAGCCCCAGTTGCGCGCCAGCAGGCAGCCGATGGCGGCGTGGTTGGTGCTGTGGCGCTCGTCCTCGACGACCGTGAAGACGCGTTCGGCGTCGTTGCTGGCCTCGTCGAAGGTGGTTTTATAGTCGGCGAAGCGGTTCATCAGCAGCGGCACGCCGATGTCGCAGAACAGGCCGAAGGTGTGGGCGATGTCGGGCGGCGCGATGCGCAGCTTGCGCGAGGTGAACACCAGCGCCTGGGCGCGCCGCGCCGAGACGTCCCAGAACGTGCTCAGGTCGCTCTCGTTGCCGTCGATGGCGGCGCGCGCCAGCAGGCCCGTCAGCAGCGCCGCGCACTGGTTCAGGCCGAGGAAGTTGATCGCCTGCTCGACCGACTTGGCCTTGCGCAGCGCGCCGAAATACGGCGAATTGGCCAGTTTCAGCAGCGCGCCGGACATGCCGACGTCGTTGCCGATGATGCGGGCGATGCGGCGCGGCGAAGGATCGGCGTGGGCCAGCTCGCGTTGCAGGTCGACCAGCAGGCTGGGCCGCGGCGGAATGCGGATCGAGCGCATCAGGGCGTCTTCGACCGCATAGTCTACGGGCATGGCTTGGGCTGCGACAGTCGTCATGTTGGATCTTCAGGAATGGCTGGAATGGCGCACGGCAGCGTGCTTGCATGCGCATGCAGTCGATTATCGCCGCATCCGACGTTTCCCAGCGTAAATTTAAAGCGCAATTGTGCTTTAGCGGCAATATTTTGTCGCTAAATTTCCGCATGGCCGGCCATTCGATATGTAAATGTTATCGATATCATGCAAGCTTGTCGGGAAGGCAGCGCCGGTTTGCCGGGATGGCTCGTGTTTGCTTACAATGGCGGCATGACACGCCACTTCGCCGCTATCGATTTTTCCGCCGACTCGCCGGAGGTGGCGCGCCGGCTGATCGGCGTCACCGTGCTGGTCGACGGCGTCGGTGGACGCATCGTCGAAACCGAGGCCTATGATCCCGCCGAGGCCGCCTCGCACAGCTTCAACGGGCCGACCAAGCGCAATTTCTCGATGTTCGGGCCGCCGGGGGTCAGCTATGTCTACCGTTCCCACGGCTTGCACTGGTGTTTGAATTTCGTCTGCCGCGAGCCGGGCCACGCGGCCGGCGTGCTGATCCGTGCCATCGAGCCGACCCACGGCATCGAGCGCATGCGCGAACGGCGCGGCATGGACGAGCTGCGGCTGCTGTGCGCGGGACCGGGGCGCCTGAGCCAGGCGCTGGGCGTGACGGGTGCGCACAACAATCTGCCGCTGGACTCGGCGCCGTTCCAGCTGATCGCCTGTGCGGCGCCACCGGCCGTGGTCAGCGGCGTGCGCATCGGCATCAGCAAGGCGGTGGAACTGCCGTGGCGCTTCGGCCTGGCCGGCTCGGCGTTTTTGAGCAAGCCGTTCCGGGACTGACGGCGGCCGCGTCATCCCCAGCGCGACCGGCCGGCTTGCGCGGGCGGGCGTCGCGCGGCGCGCATGGCGCTGTCGGCGGCGCGGCGTTCTGCGGCATCGGCCTTGGCGTCGCCCGCGCCGATGTGGGCCAGCGCCGAGCGACCCGGCGCCGCCGCCATTTCATCGATCTTGAACACCGACACGGCCTGCGACAGCTTGACGGTCTGGTCCTGCAAACTTTCGGCCGCCGCCGCCGCCTGCTCGACCAGCGCGGCGTTTTGCTGCGTCACGTCGTCCATCTGCCCGACCGCCTGGTTGACTTCGGCGATGCCGTGGGCCTGCTCGGCGCTGGCGGCGCTGATGCGGCCGATCACCTCGTTGACCTGCTGCACCGAGGCGACGATGTCGCCCATGCTGCTGCCGGCCTGGTGCACCGATGCGCTGCCGCTGTCGATGGTGGCCACCGACGCCGCGATCAGCGTCTTGATTTCGCGCGCGGCGGCGGCCGAGCGCTGTGCCAGGGTGCGCACCTCGGCCGCGACGACGGCGAAGCCGCGTCCCTGCTCGCCGGCGCGGGCCGCCTCCACGGCCGCGTTCAGCGCCAGGATATTGGTCTGGAACGAGATCGAATCGATGACGCTGATGATCTCGACGATCTTGCGCGAGCTGGCGCGGATGGTATCCATGGTCAGCACCGCCTGGTCGACGGCCGCGCCGCCGCGCACCGCCAGCGCCGCCGCGCTGGCGGCCAGCTCGCAGGCCTGGCGCGCGTAGTCGGCGTTGCCCTTGACGGCCTGCGTCAGGTTTGCCATCGCGCTGGCGGTTTGCTGCAGCGAGCCGGCCTGCATCTCGGTGCGGGTCGACAGGTCCAGGTTGCCGCTGGCGATTTCATGCGAGGCGAGGTCGATCGAGCGCACCGACGCCAGGATCGTGCGCAGCGTCTGGTTCAGATTGCCGATGGTCTGGTCCAGCATGCGCGAGGTCGCGGCGATCTCGTCGCGGCCCTTGTTGCGCCGGCCCAGCGTCAAACGGCCGGCGGCCAGCTCGACGACGACGTCGGCGATGGCGCGGATGTCGCGCAACATGGCCGCGCGCACCAGCATCGTCACCGCCATCGACAGCGCGATCGACAGCAGCACCATCGCCGCCATCGTCGCGCGCTGGGTGTGGAACTCGGCGCTGGCGTCGGCGTGGGCCTGCTCGCTCAGATGCTTTTCCAGTGCCGCCAGCTGGGCCAGCTGCCCGGTCAGCACGACGAACTGCATCTCGGCCTTGGCCATGGAATTGGTGGCGATCGACTGGTCCATCTGCGCCATCTCGATGGTGTCGAGCACGGCCTTGCGATAGGCCGCCAGCGAGGCCATCGACGCCTCGACGATGGGCCGCTCGGCCGCGTCCGACACCGCCGCCAGCGCCTTCAGCTGCGCCTCGACGGCCGCGTGGCGGGCCTTGATCTGGGCGATCAGCGCGTCCAGCCGCGGCTGCGCGAAGCTGCCGTTGATCCACGCCAGCAGCTGGTAGATATTGGCATGCGCGTACTTGCTGTCGCCGGCCACGTCGGCCGCCGTTTTCAGGCGCGCGGCGCGCACCTCGACCAGGTTTTCCAGCGACGCGTTCTGGCGCACCATGCCGACATAGGCGCTGGCCGAGGTGACGATCAGCAGGATCAGCACCAGCCCCGGCGCCAGCAGCAGCTTAGGACCGATACGCAGTTTCGCTAGCATGGCGTGACTCCCCTTGTGGCGGTGAATTTCGGCTTATTTCTTGTAGATGCCCGCTTCCAGCACCACGTCGCCGACGCGCAGGATGTAGGTGGTCTTCGGTTCGATCTTGCCGGTGTTGGGGTTCTTGTACTGGTAGTCGACCCAGCCCTTGCCCTTTTTCTGTGCCAGCTCGATGATCTCGCGCCGGTAGCGCTTGCCCGACGCGTCCGGCACGTCCGTCAAGTCCTTGCCGACGATGGACGGGTTGATCGGATGCGCCAGCACGATGCCGCTGTGGAGGTCGCGGATATCGATGTACAGCGGACCCTGCACGAAGTCCGGGTCCTTGGCGGCAAGCCGCTTCATCAGCTGATCCTGGCCGTGCGCCTTGATATAGCTGGCGCCGCGCTCGGCCATCGCGATGGCGTCTTTTTCGGTGGGCTCGGTGACGGCGGCGGCCGTGGCGAACGTCAGGCACAGCAGGGTGCCGGTGAGTAGGCGTTTCATGGTGGTCCTCGCTGGAAGTGGCGGCACGGAAAATGTTTCCCGGGCGCATGGCGTAATGTACGCCGACCGGCGGCTCGCGGATTGCGCTAGCGCAAGGGCGGCGCGGCAGGTGTGCGCGGGGCGGCGCTGCGTCAAGCGTTTGTTCTCTTGCGAAACATTTCCTTGTGGCAGTTGATGTGTGGCAATCGGTTCTTTGCGGCAAGTTCTAGCATGGAATTCCCGCAAGCCCATCCCTCATCCATATCAAGGAGTCGCCATGTATGCCCCCGCCGCGCTGCTCAAGTTCAAGCCCTACACCCGACAGACCATCGGCCAGGCGCGCCAGTGGGCGTGGATGCCGCCCGAGCTGCAAGAAGCGGTGCAGGTGGTGTCGCACGTGCTGCCGTTTCGCACCAACGAATATGTGATGGACCAGCTGATCGACTGGAACAACATTCCCGACGATCCGATCTACCGCCTGACCTTCCCGCACCGCGACATGCTGGCGCCGGACGAATACGCCCAGCTGCGCGAGCTGGTGCTGGTCAAGCGGGATGCCGCCGCCATCGCCCGCTACGTGCACGGCATCCGCATGCGCATGAATCCGCACCCGGCCGGCCAGATGACGCACAACGTGCCGCGCGTGAACGATCAGCCGCTGCGCGGCCTGCAACACAAGTACGACCAGACGGTGTTGTTCTTTCCCAGCGCCGGCCAGACCTGCCACGCTTATTGCACCTTCTGTTTCCGCTGGCCGCAGTTCGTCGGCATGGAGGAACTTAAATTCGACGCCAAGGAATCGCACGAACTGGCCGACTACCTCAAGCTGCATCCCGAAGTGACGGACGTGCTGATCACCGGCGGCGATCCGCTGATCATGAACACACGTTCGCTGGCGGCCTATATCGAACCGCTGCTGGTGCCCGAGCTGGCGCATATCCAGAACATCCGCATCGGCACCAAGTCGGTCGCGTATTGGCCGCAGCGCTTCGTCTCCGACCGCGACGCCGACGATTTGTTGCGGCTGTTCGAGCGCGTCGTCGCGTCGGGAAAAAACATGGCCATCATGGGCCATTACAACCACGCCGTCGAACTGCGCCAGGACATCGCGCAGCTGGCCGTCAAGCGCATCGTCGGCACCGGCGCCACGCTGCGCATGCAAGGCCCGCTGATCCGCCACATCAACGAAGACCCCAAAAGCTGGGCCGAATTGTGGCAGACCGGCGTGCGCCTGGGCGCCATCCCGTACTACATGTTCGTCGAGCGCGACACCGGCCCGCACGAATATTTCCAGCTGCCGCTGGCGCGCGCGCACGAGATCTTCCAGGCCGCCTACCAGATGGTCTCCGGCCTGTCGCGCACCGTGCGCGGCCCGTCAATGAGCGCCTTCCCCGGCAAGGTCGTCATCGACGGCGTCGCCAACATCAACGGCGAAAAAGTCTTCGCGCTGCAGTTCCTGCAGGCGCGCAATCCGGATTGGGTGCGCAAGCCCTTCTACGCCAGGTTCGATGCCGGGGCGACCTGGCTCGATCACCTCAAGCCGGCCTTCGGCAAGGAGAAATTCTTCTTCGAGGAGGGCGGCGATGGCGGCCGGCTCGGCGACCACGCCCCCGCGCCGCGCAAGGTGATCCCGATCAGCGCGGCGCGCGCGGTCCACAGCAACGTGGCCTGAGCGGGGCGCGCGATGAAGTCGAAGATGGCGCGCTGCGGGTCCGAGCAGCAGCACGGATTAGCCACGCGCCCTCCACTAGACCGGCAGTCCGGTGCGCAGTCCGGCCAGCCCGTCGGTCCTGCGCCGGACTTGCGCGTCGGCCCACAGTCCGGCCAGCGTGATGGTCCGCCGTTAAACTTCGGTCGCGCTCCGCAGCCCGGCCAGCTTTCCGGCCCGGCCGTCTTCGGCCTGGTGTTCCTGCCGTTCGCGCTGGGTCACTATCTATCGAGCCTGATGCGCACCGTGAACGCGATCCTGGCGCCGCAACTGATCGAGGCGCTGGCGCTGACGCCGGGACAACTGGGCTTGATGAGCAGCGCCTTCTTCTTCGCGTTCGCGCTGGCGCAGCTGCCGGTCGGCATGGCGCTCGACGTCTACGGTCCGCGCAAGGTGCAGCTGCTGATGTTGATGGTGGCCGCCGTCGGCGCGCTGGCCTTTTCGGGCGGCCATGATTTCACCCAGCTGCTATGCGCGCGCGCCTTGATCGGCCTGGGATTGGGCGGCTGTTTCATGTCGGCCGTGAAGGCGATATCGACGTGGATCGCGCCGGCGCGGCTGCCGTCGGTACACGGTTATCTGATCGCCGTCGGTGGCCTCGGCGCCGCGTCGGCCACGCTGCCGGTGCGCCTGGCCTTGCACTATATGGATTGGCGCGGCCTGTTCGTGTTGCTGGCCGCCGCTGCCGCCGCCACCGGCCTGCTGATTTATTTTCTGGCGCCGACGCCGCCGGCCGCGCCGCGCAAGCCGGTCACGATGCAGGCGGTGCTCGACGTCTACCGCCATGCCGAATTCCGCCGCACGGTGAGCCTGATGGTGGTGCCGCACATGGTCTTCTTCGGCATGCAGGGACTGTGGATAGGCAAATGGCTGACCGATGTCGCCCACTATTCGGAAGCGGCGGTGGCCTATCTGCTTTACCTGAGCATGGCCGCCGTGATCTTCGGCGCCATCGCCGTCGGCATGGTCACCGAATGGGCCGGCCGGCGCGGCGTCGAACCGCTGACGGTGGCCGGCTGCGGCGTGGCGCTGTTCATCGTGGTGCAGTGCGGCTTCGTGTTCAACTACGCGCCCAGCTACCAGCTGCTGTCGGTGCTGTTCACGCTGATCGGCACCATCACCGGCATCGAGTACGCCATCGTCGCGCAAAGCATGCCGCCGTCGCTGACCGGGCGCGCCGCGACCTGTCTGAATTTGCTGATCTTCCTCGGCGCGTTCGCGGTGCAGGCGGGCTTCGGCCAGATCATCGGCTTGTGGAAAGCGACACCGTTGCAGCAGTATCCGGCGGCCGCTTATCAAACCGGCTTCGGCGTGCTGGTGCTGCTGCAGTTGCCCGGCCTGGCGCTGCATGTGCTGCATGTGCTACGTGAACGCCGCGCCCCGCGCCCACCGGCCGCCTTCGGTTAAAATGACGCGCATCGCCGCCTGCTTTTTCTGCTGCTGCGCGCGTCATCCACACCAAAGGAAAACCATGAGACTCGTTCGTTACGGCCGTCCCGGCAAAGAAAAACCAGGCCTGATCGATGAAGAGGGCAAGCTGCGCGACCTGTCCGGCGTGATCGCCGACATCGACGCGGCGCAGCTGTCCGACAAGGCGCTGCGCAAGCTGTCGAAAATCGCCCATGCCACGCTGCCGCTGGTGCGCGGGAATCCGCGTTTCGGCGTGCCGATCGCGCGCGTCGGCAAATTCATCGGCATCGGCTTGAACTACGCCGACCACGCGGCCGAGGCGGGCATGCCGCTGCCGAAGGAACCGATCGTGTTCATGAAGGCGATCAGCAGCCTGTCCGGCCCCGACGATCCGGTGATGCTGCCGAAAGGCTCGAAGAAGACCGACTGGGAAGTGGAGCTGGGCGTCGTCATCGGCACGCGCGCGCAGTACGTCAGCGAAGAGGATGCGCTGAACTACGTGGCCGGCTACTGCGTCGTCAACGACGTCTCCGAGCGCGAGTACCAGCTCGAACGCGGCCCGCAGTGGGACAAGGGCAAGGGCTGCGACACCTTCGGCCCGGTCGGCCCGTGGCTGGTCACGCGCGACGAGGTGTTCGACGTGCAGCGCCTCGATCTGTACCTGGAAGTGAACGGCAAGCGCATGCAGACCGGCAGCACCGAGACGATGATCTTCACCGTCGCGCAGCTGGTCAGCTACCTGTCGAAGTTCATGACGCTGGAGCCGGGCGACGTCATCGCCACCGGCACGCCGCCGGGCGTGGGCCAGGGCCGCAAGCCGCAGCGCTTCCTCAAAAAGGGCGACAGCATGCGCCTGGGGATCGCCGGTCTGGGCGAGCAGCAGCAGGATGTCATCGCCTATCAGGCCAGCTGATAGACCAGCTGCGGACAGCGAAGGCGGACCGCGACCGTCTGGCCGGCGCGCCTTCGCTGACCACCTGCTTTCCTTAGCCTGTCTGCGCGTCAGCGCACGCTGACCAGGGCGCGCGTCAGCGCCTCGCCGAGGCGCGTCACGATTTCCGCCAGATCCTGTTCGGTGGCGATAAACGGCGGCGCCAATAGTATGTGGTCGCCGCGCTGGCCGTCGATGGTGCCGCCCATCGGATAGACCATCAGGCCGCACGCCATGGCCTGCTGCTTGACCGCCGCGTGCAGTTTCAGCGCCGGCGCGAACGGCTCCTTGGTGTCGCGCTCGCGCACCAGCTCCATCCCCAACAGCAAACCGCGCCCGCGGATATCGCCGACGTGCGGATGCGTGTCGAAGGCCTGGTGCAGCATGCGCCGCAGCGTCGTGCCGCGCACCGTCACGGCGCCGAGCAGGCAGTCGCGCCGTATCACCTTCTGCACCGCCAGCGCCGCCGCCGCCGCCACCGGATGGCCCATATACGTATGCCCGTGCTGGAAGGCGCCGCTGCCGCCGCGCAGCCGGTCGACGATGTGGTCGCGCGCCAGCACCGCGCCGATAGGCTGGTAGCCGGCGCCCAGGCCCTTGCCCAGCGTGACCAGGTCCGGCACCACGCCATCCTGTTCGATCGCGTACAGCGTGCCGGTGCGGCCCATGCCGCACATGACTTCATCGGCGATCAGCAGGATGCCGTACTTGTCGCACAGCGCGCGCACGCCCTTGAAGTAGCCGGGCGTCGGCGGGATCGCGCCGCCGGTGGCGCCGACCACGGTCTCGGCGCAAAAGCCGATCACCCGCTGCGGCCCGGCCTCGATGATGCGCGCCTCCAGTTCCACCAGCAGGCCGGCGGTGTAATCATCGACACTCTGGTCGGCCGCGCGGTCGCGGTATTCATAGCAGGGCGCCACGCGCGGCACGTCCAGCAGCAGCGGTGCGAAGTGCTGGCGGCGCCATTCGTTGCCGCCGATGGCCAGCGCGCCCAGCGTGTTGCCATGATAGCTCTGGCGGCGGCCGATGAAGACGCTGCGCTGGGGCTCGCCGCCTTCGACGAAGTACTGGCGCGCCAGCTTCAGCGCGGCCTCGATGGCTTCCGAGCCGCCCGAGACCAGGTAGACGTGGTTCAAATCGCCGGGCGCGTGTTCGGCCAGGTGCGCGGCCAGCTCCTCGGCCACGTCGGTGCTGAAGAAGGCCGTGTGGGCGTAGGCGTTGCGCTCGATCTGCGCGTGCATCGCGGCGAGGATGTCGGGGTGGGCGTGGCCGAGCGAGGAGACGGCGGCGCCGCCGCTGGCATCGAGATAGCGCTTGCCGTGGCTGTCGCGTACGTACATTCCCTGGGCGCTGGCGGCGATGGGCGGGGGCTGGCGCAGGTTGCGGTGGATGATGTGACTCATGTCGTCCTCGTTTTGGAATGAAGATTGACGACGATAAGCGCGATCGGCTTGTGCGCTTTTGATTTTTGCCGGACTATGCGCGAATACTTTTCTCTTATCCATCAACGGAAAGCGAGCCATGAGCGATCGTTTGGTGTCCATCCCCTTCGAACAATTGAGCGCGGCGCAGCAGGTCGCCGCGCAGGCCGTGATTGACGGGCCGCGCGGCGCGCTGTATGGGCCGTTCGTGCCCTTGATACGCTCGCCCGAGCTGATGGCGGCGGCCCAGCGCATGGGCGAATATCTGCGCTACCGCAGCGCCATCGGCACGCGCTTGTCGGAGCTGGCCATCCTGGTGACGGCGCGCCAGTGGAGCCAGCAGGTCGAGTGGGCGATCCACGCGCCGATCGCGCAGCAGCATGGCGTGGCGCCGGAAATCATCGCCGCCATCGCGCGCCGCGAGCGGCCGTCGTTCGACGCCGCCGACGAGGCGCTGGTTCACGACTTCTGCATCGAGCTGCACCAGAAACAGCGCATCTGCGACGCCACCTATGAGGCAGCGTTGGCGCAATTCGGCCCGCACGGCGTGGTCGACCTGATTGGTATAAACGGTTATTACACTTTCCTGGCGATGGTGATGAACGCGGCGCAGACGGCCGTGCCGGCGTCGCCGGCCGCGCCGCTGCCGGATTGAATTGCTGGCTTATGTGAGACCGCGTACAGAGCGCGCGGTGACCTTGCGGATAATCAGTCGAGCCGATTATCGACGGGGAGTGCGCAATGCAAGGCGAGTCACACGGATCACACCAGACTGTAGCTATCGAGCCGGGCGCGGAGCATGAAGCACATGCCGCCGCGCCCTCGGCGTTTGACGGGGACGCGCAGCACGGGTCGCAGCTGACGCGGCGCGGCTTCCTGCAATCGGCGCTGGCGGCGGCGACGCTGGCGCAGGCGCCGCAGGCGTTGGCGCAGCCTAAGCCGGCACCTGTCGCCGCCACCTTGGCGCCGCCGGATGCGCCGCCGCAAGCCGTGGTCCTCAACATCAACGGCCAGGATCATCGCCTGACGCTGGAGCCGCGCGTGACGCTGCTCGATGCGTTGCGCGAGACGCTGGCGATGAACGGCACCAAGAAGGGCTGCGACCGCGGCCAGTGCGGCGCGTGCACGGTGCTGGTCAACGGCCGGCGCGTCAACTCCTGCCTGACGCTGGCGGTGATGGCCGAGGGCGACCGCATCGTCACCGTCGAAGGACTGGCGCACGGCGGCCAGTTGTCGCCGCTGCAAACGGCCTTCATCGAGCATGACGCTTTCCAGTGCGGCTACTGTACGCCGGGGCAGCTGTGCTCCGCCACGGCTTTGCTCGACGAGATGCGCGCCCACAGCGCCAGCGCCGCCACGCCGGACGTACGCCAGCAGGCCGTGGCCTGGAGCGACGATGAAATCCGCGAGCGCATGAGCGGCAACCTGTGCCGCTGCGGCGCCTATCCCAACATCGTCAGCGCGATCCGCAGTGTCGCCGCCGGCAAAGTCTGACAGGGGCGGCCATGCAAGCTATCTACTACGACCGCGCCACCGACGTCGCGCACGCGCTGCGCCTGGCGCAGCAGCCGGGCGCCATGTTCATCGGCGGCGGCACCAATCTGCTGGACTTGATGAAGGGCGACGTCGAACGGCCGCAGCGGCTGGTCGACATCACCCACATCGGCGGCCTCGATCACATCACCGAACTGCCGGACGGCGGCCTGCGCATCGGCGCGCTGGTGCGCAACAGCGACTGCGCCAACCACGCGCTGGTGCGGCAGCGGTATCCGCTGCTGTCGCAGGCGCTGCTGGCCGGCGCCTCGCCGCAGTTGCGCAATATGGCGACAGTGGGCGGCAACCTGCTGCAGCGCACGCGCTGTCCCTATTTTACCGACACGGCTTTTGAACACTGCAACAAGCGCATGCCCGGTTCCGGCTGCGGCGCGCGCGACGGCTACCAGCGCATGCACGCCATCCTCGGCGCCAGCGAGGCCTGCATCGCGGTTAATCCGTCGGACATGAGCGTGGCGCTGGCCGCGCTGGAGGCCGGCGTGCAGGTGGCCGGTCCGCGCGGCGAGCGGCGCATCGCGCTGGCAGATTTCCACCGGCTGCCGGGCGCCACGCCGCAGATCGACACCACGCTGCTGCCGGGCGAGATGATCGTCGCCGTCGACTTGCCGGCGTCGCCGTTCGCGCGCCACGCGCATTATTTGAAGGTGCGCGACCGCGCCAGCTATGCGTTCGCGCTGGTGTCGGTGGCGGCCGGGCTGGAAATGGATGGCGACGGGCGCACGGTGCGGCAGGCGCGCATCGCGCTCGGCGGCGTGGCGCACAAGCCGTGGCGGGTGGCGGCGGCGGAGGCGGTGCTGGTCGGCCAGCCATTGAGCGATGCGCGCAGCCGCCAGGCCGCCGCGCTGCTGGTGGCCGGCGCGCAGGCGCGCGACGACAATCGCTACAAGATCGAGATGGCGCAGCGTGCTGTCGTACGCGCGCTGCGCAACGCGGGAGAGAGCGCATGAACAGCACTGCCAGTAACGATATGCAAGCCGGCGCGGGCGTCGGCGCGAATGCAGACGCGGGCGCGAACGTAAATGCAGGCGCAGCCGGCGTGGCCGGCGAAAACGGTATAAACGATATAAATAGTAAAAATGGCGCCAGTGGCGCCGGCACTGTTGCGGGCGTGGGCATCATCGGCCAGCCTATCGACCGTACCGACGGTCGCTTGAAAGTCATCGGCGCCGCGCCATTTTCGGCAGAACATGCGCTGCCGCGCATGGCGCACGCGGTGCTGGTGCAGTCGACCATCGCGCACGGCAAGATCGCCGCCATCGATACGGCGGCCGCCTCGCGCATGCGCGGCGTGCAGCTGGTGCTGACGCACCTGAACGCGCAGAAGCTGCCCAAGCCGCCGCCGCCC
>Ga0209848_1000353_pt1 | contig 20779 bp, 23 predicted proteins | sample OrgsoiDNA_201062_FD_185810 | JGI IMG/M metagenome (GOLD analysis project Ga0209848, IMG submission 185810) | Permafrost soil microbial communities from the Arctic, to analyse light accelerated degradation of dissolved organic matter (DOM) -... | ecosystem: Environmental > Terrestrial > Soil >...
TCGCCACGCGCACATTGGCCGCTTCGTGCTTCAGGTGCAGCCACTGGCTGTTGATGCCGACGATGTTGACCACCAGCGCCAGCACGGCGAGACGCAGCGGCCAGCGCCAGCGCTGCCACTGGCGCGCACCGGCACCGGTGGCGCCGAGTGCCGGCACCAGGTCCATCGTCGTCGATTTGGCGGCGGAGATCCAGTGCGCCCAATGGTCTTCCAGCAAAGTGATATCGGCCAGATTCGCCGCGGCGGCGGCATACTGTGCCATCTGCGGCGCCGGCAGGTACAGCGTCACCGGCGCCTCGCCCGCCATCGCGCGCAAGGTGTGCAGCGCCGCTTCCGGCTGCGGCGCCAGCGCCAGGCCCAGGCCTTCATACTGCGACTGGCGCATCGCCAGTTCCAGGCTGTCGTCGCCGATACTGAGGGCGGCCGACACGGCGCCCGGCTGGAACGGCAAGCACAATTGCGCCGGCAGCGCCGACACGTGGTGCGCGCCCTGCGCCACCAGCGCCTTGACCAGCACCTCCAGCCACGCGCGCTGCACCACGGCCACGCTGCGCATGCCGTCGGCACCCTGCGACGGACCGGCCACCATCACGGCGTCGGCGATGTCGCCCAGCAGCTGGTCTTCCACCAGGTTCGGCAAGGCCGCTTTCAGGCGCGCCGCCGACAGCGGCGGCACCTGCACGCGCAGCAGCGTCACGTCCGACGCGGCCAGCAGCAGCACCACGCGCTGCGCCGAGGCCACCAGGTCGCCCAGGTTGCCGAGCGCGGATGCGCCCTGCTGCAGCAGGTGGCCGCCGTCGCCGGCCAGCGCATACGCACAAGCCGGCGCTGGGCCACTGGCGCTGCCGGCGCGCGATGGATAGCGGATGTAAAGAGTAGTCAAAGGTTCTCGCTTTCGTTAATCGCCGTGCTAATTTTCCCGGATCCAGACCAGATTCGTTTGCATGCCGATGGGATTCCGATAAATAAGCGCCTGCGTGTCGAGCGCGGCGCGGTCCAGCCGCACGCGGCTAAACACCAAAAAATAATTCGTCCGGACATCCACGGCCACCAGGGGTACTTTGCCCTGGATCGCCGTCGTGAAGTCCGACGCCTGCCGGTAGTACACGCGCTGGCGGTTGTTGACCAGCGTCGTCGCGTCGGACACCGAGGCATCCGGCACCAGCGCCGCCAGCAATTCGGCCGGCGCCGTATTCACGTTGACCGGCGTCGCCTCCGGCAGCACGATCACAAAATCGCGCAGCTGCTCGATGGCCTGCTGCGTGAAGCCGGCCACCGCCAGCAAATCCTCGACCCGCAACATGGCCATCGGCTCGGCGCCATCGGCGCCGGTGCTGGTGACCGCCGTGCCGGTCGCGTTGGGCGCCGGGGCGCCGGCCGCACCGCCTTGCGGCACATTCGGATCGCCACTCGCCGGCGGCACGGCCGACGCCTGCTGACTGCGCGCCACTTCGTCGGCCACCTTGCTGGCCAGCGAAGAATCGATGTGCAGATTATCGAGCAGGCGCTGGAACACCTGCAACTGCGCCGGCGCCACCACCTTGCCCGTCGCAAGATTAGTAAGATTGTAACGCGACTGGGCGTCGGTAATCTGGCCCGACAGCGTCGCGTCGTATTTTTCGCCATCGACGCGTTCGCGCTCGATGTAATCGTCGAGCCGCGTCTCGGCCAGCGGCGTGGCCCAGACGCCGCTGGCGGCCGTGTAGCGCTGGTTGTCCAGGCCATCCTGGTGCAGGATCAAGCCGGCCCAATCGAGCGCGCCGCGCACGATCCATTCGGTCTGCAAATGCAGGCGCTGGTTTTCCATCGAGCGCACCTGCACCTGCTGCTGCCAGAACAGGCTGGCCACGATGGTGACGGCCAGTGTCGTCAGCAGCAGCGCCGTGATGATGGCGACGCCGCGCTGGCCCTGGCGCCGCAGGCGGCCCGGCAGCATCGTCATACCGCCCCCAATAAAAAGATCTTGATCAGCGCCGTCGGCTGGCCGTTCAGGCGCAGCGACACTTCCAGCCCCGTCGGACCGGTCTGGATCAGCAGCGTCGGCACCGGTGCCTGGCTTTGCGCCGCGTTGCTGACGGCCGATTGCCAGCCGCTGTTCTGCCACACGCGCATGGTCAGCGCGTCGACGCCCGATTGCAGCGCCACGCTGGGCGCCGGATCGGTGTCGCTCAATGCCGACTGCCACAGCGCGTCGAGCTGCACCAGGTCGCGCGTGGCGCTCGACTCGCGCCGCGTCAGCACGCCGTCGCGCACGCGGTACGACACCACCTGCAGACGCGACGGCTCGTTCTCGGCCAGCGCGGTGCGCACCAGCGTGATGCGGCCATCGAGCGCCTGCAGGTTGACGCGGCCGTGCAGCTGCGCCGTCGTCGCCAGTTGTTCGAAATCGTTTTGCATCTGCGCGAACGCCAGCTGCTGGCCGCGCGTTTGTTCCATCGTCGCCGTCAGCGTGGCGCGCGAGCGGGTGATGCCATCGAGGCCGCGCCACCCCAGCACGGCGACGACGGCCAGGATGGTGATCGCCACCAGCAGCTCGATCAAGGTGAATGCCCGCTGGCGGCGGCGCGGTTCAATGCGGCGCGTCATTGGCTCAGCACCAGTTGCACCAGCTTGACGATGCGCCGCTCGGGATGCGCCTGGTCGTAGACGCTGACCTCGACCCGGCGCAGGCGCGGATTCGGGCTGACGATCACTTCCTGTTCGCAAGTGAGTTGCAAATCGCCCTGGGGACAATCGAAGGACTGTTTGCCGACGGCCGGGAATTCCTTGGCCAGGCGGATCTGCACCAGCCGGTTCTCGGCCGACCACGAGGCCATCATCGCGCTGCGCAAGCCGTCGCTGTTCTGCGTCAGGCTGCCGACCGCGCGCAACGCCGCGCCCAGCGCGATCAGCACGATGAACAGCGCCACCAGCACTTCGAGCAGCGTGAAGCCGCGCGCGCGCCGGGATCGGGTCATGGGAAAAGAGGAGGCGCGCATCGTCAGTTGACCGTGAAGTGGCCGATGCCGTCGGCATGGACGGCGACGCTGCCACCGCTGCCGGTCAGCGTCAGCACAAAGGGTTTGTCGACCGGCTCGCGGCCGAAGACGATGCGCAGCGCGCCGCCCGCATTCGGCTGCGGATCGAGCAGCAGCGTCAGCGGCGCGTTCTTGAACGGGCGCGCGCGCAGCAAATCGTCGTTCTCCACCAGCTGCCATTGTTTCTCGTTGCGGACCGTGAAGTGATAGCCGTCCGGCTGCGCCTCGAAAGCGATCGGGCGGTTGCGCACGATGGCCTCGTCGCGCGCCACTTGCAGCAGCAGCGCGATGCGCTGCGCTTCCTGCTGCATCGATTGTTGTTGATTCGGCAGCGCGTTCAAGGTGACGGTGCCCAGCACGACGCCGACGATGACCAGCACCACCAGCAACTCAAGCAAAGTGAAGCCGGCCGCGCCCCTGCCTGCGCGCGCGAGCCGGTCCATCACTGCGCTGCGCATGGCAGACACGCCTGCCTAGTTTTCCCAGGAGCCGATGTCGGCGTCGTCGCCGGTGCCGCCCGGCTGGCCGTCGGCGCCCAGCGAGAACACGTCGATCTCGCCGTGGATGCCCGGCGACAGGAACTGGTAGGGCTGGCCCCACGGGTCTTTCGGCAGCTTGTCCAGATAGCCGCCGGCCTTCCAGCCGCTGGCGTCCGGGCCGGAAGTGGGTTTGGTCACCAGCGCCTGCAAGCCCTGTTCCGTGGTCGGGTAGCGCTGGTTGTCCAATTTGTACAGTTTCAGCGCCTGCATCACGGTGGCGATATCGACCTTGGCGGCGGCCACTTTGGCTTCGCCGGTGCGGCCTATCAGTTTCGGTACCACCAGCGCGGCCAGCACGCCCATGATGACGACCACCACCATGATCTCGATCAGGGTGAAGCCGCGCGCCAGGTGGCGGCGGATGGTACGGTGCGATGCAGTTTGCATAAGAAGGCGGAAAAGAATAAGAGTGCAGAGTATAAGGCCGAATCGGCACGCCAGCAAAAGCGCACGACCCGGCCGGGCGAATATTTACATGGTTTTAGTCGCGCTTGCGGGCCAAACCTGACACCCGTGACCAAGCGCCATCATTGCTGCCGGCGTGGTCGGTCGATACCGGCGCCAATGCCTTCAGCGCCGGCACGTCGCTGACGAAGGGCGCGATGCCGTAGGCGGCGTCGATTTCGGTCGGGTAGATCAGGTAGCCGCGCGTGATCACCGCCGCCACCTTGCGGACGTCGCCGATGTTCCTGGTCGGGTCGCCGTCGACCAGCACCAGGTCGGCCAGCTTGCCGGCCGTGACGCTGCCGCGCTCATTGCTGGTGCGGGTGTAGCGCGCGCCGTTGCGGGTGGCCACTTGCAGCGCCTGCGACGGCGTCAGCCCGGCCTTGACCAGGAATTCCAGCTCGGCCTGCAGCGTGAAGCCGGCCAGTTCGTCGGTGCCGGCCACCAGCGGCACGCCGGCGCGGTACATGATGCCGACGAACTGCACCATCTTCGCGTACGATTTTTCGTAGCGCTTGAGGGTCGCGGCGTCGGGGATATTCATGGTGCCGACCGAGAAGCCGCGCTTGACGTCCGGCGGCATGTGGTCGGCCACCGGCGCGAACGGCTCGTTCATGTCGCCGTCCTTCTGCTTGAGGAAGGCGAAGGTGGCCAGCGTGGAGTCGATCGAGATTTGCTTTTTCGCCAGCTCGGCGACGAAGTCCTTGACCGGCTTGGAATTGAAATCGAGGTCCGCCACTTTTTCGGCCGGCAGGATGAAGCGCTGCAGCGTGCGGGTGTCGGTGTCCGGCTCCATCACGAAGTTGAGCATGACCTGGTTGATGTGCTGGATTTCGTCGTAGCCGGCGTCGAGCGCCTGCTGCGCGCGCAGGCCGGCCGGGATGTGGCCGGACACGCGCATGCCGCGGCTGTGCGCGTAGGCGATGGTCTCCTTCAAAATCGCTTTCGGGAAGGAGTTATAAATCTTCAGCTGCGGATAACCGTGTTCGGCGTACCAGTCGACCGCGTTCTTCGCCTGCGGCAGGGTCGAGATGACGAAGCCGTTGTTGGCCGAATACGGGCTCTCGCCCTCCAGGAAACCGGCCGGCACCACCTGCGGCGCGAGCAGCTTGCCGGCGATGGTTTCGTCGAGCTCCATTTGCAGCTGGCTGTTGTCGTTGCCCATGTCGCGCGCGCTGGTCACGCCGGCCGACACGTGCAGCGCGTCGGACCAGCGGTCGACGTGGGCGTGCATGTCGAACAGGCCGGGCAGCATGATGCGGCCATTGCCGTCGATTTCGTTGACGGCGCCGCGCACCGGCGCGCCGGCCGGCACCACTTCGGTGATGCGGCCGCGCAGCACGTAGACGTCGGACGGCGCGCCGACGGTGGCCTTGTCGCTGTCGAACACGCGCACGTTGCGGATCACGGTCAGGCCGCTCAGCGGGTGCTGCAGCTTGGCCGCGTTATCGGCCAGCAGCTGGCTCTCGGCGGTTTTCTGGTGCGCGGCGAGTTCCTTGCCGACGCCCTGCCAGCCCTCTTCCAGCATGGTCGCGAAGCCGGGGATGACGATGCCGAACAGGCGCGGATGATCGCCCGTGGTGGCCCAGTAGAACGATGGCGACAGGCCGATGCCGGTCTGCGCCAGCAGCTGCACTTTTTCGGTCTTGCCGTTGGCGCTGACGTCGACCGTGTCTAGCGTGCGCTGGCTCAGCGTGCCCGATGGCAGCAGCGGCAGCTTGTGGTCCGGCGCGGCGGCCAGCGCGGTGATCGAGGCCGAGGCGATCTCGAAGGAGCTGTTCATCGGCAGGTACATGCCGGCGCCGCTGACGGCGATGCTGCCCTGCTCTGAGGTCGACTTCCACGTGGCCTTGCCGTCCTTGCGCTCGAAGTGCTCGTCGACGACGGCGCCGAACGTCGAATTGCCCTTGACGTCGTACTGCGTCATGACGCCGTCGGCGCCCATGCGGAATTGCTCCGTCAGTTCCGGACCGCGGCCGTTGTCCTTGTAGATGAAGCGCACCTTGGTCAGGCCGTCGTCCTGATGCTCGACCACCTGCTCGCCGATCTGCTTGCCGTTTTCGGAAATGATCAGGAACCTGGTGCTGCTGGCGGCGTGCGCCGGCACGCTGAACGCGGCGGCGACGGCAACGGAAGCGGCCAGGGCGAGAGTGGTCGGCAGTGCGGGAAGTCTCTTCATCATTTCATCTCCAGGGTCGTTTTTTGGGCTGCGGTTTTTAGTATTGGTCTGCGGGCCGGTCGCCGCATACCGGGCAGGCTGCATTGCGGTTGATGCGGATGCTGCTCCATTCCATGCGCAGGCCGTCAAGCATCAGCAGCCGCCCGGCCAGCGACTCGCCGACCTGCATCAGCAGCTTGAGCGCCTCGGCGGCCTGCGTCGCGCCGACCACGCCGACCAGCGGCGCGAACACGCCCATGGTCGAGCAGGCGACGTCTTCGAAGTGCTGGTCTTGCGGGAACAAACAGGAGTAGCACGGCGCGGCGCCGGAGCGCGGGTCGAACACGCTGACCTGACCGTCGAAGCGGATCACGGCACCCGACACCAAGGGCTTGCGGTGCTGGACGCAAGCGCGGTTGACGGCGTGGCGCGTGGCGAAGTTGTCGGTGCAGTCGAGCACCACGTCGGCCGCCTGCACCAGCGCCGACAGGCGCGCGTCGTCGGCGCGCTCGATCAGCGCGGTGACTTCGATGTCGGGATTGATGTGCAGCAGCGCGGTGCGCGCCGATTCAGCTTTCGACAGGCCGACACGTTCCGTGGTGTGGGCGATCTGGCGCTGCAGATTGGTCAGGTCGACCGCGTCGTCGTCGACCAGCGTGATGTGGCCGACGCCGGCCGACGCCAGGTATAGCGCGGCCGGCGAACCGAGGCCGCCGGCGCCGATGACCAGCGCATGCCCGGCCAGCAGTTTTTGCTGGCCTTCGATGCCGATTTCGTCGAGCAGGATGTGGCGCGAGTAGCGCAGCAGTTGGTTATCGTTCATCGGGCGCGAAGGCCTGTTTTGGGCAGCGCTTATTTTTTCAGCGGGGCTTTTTTGTCGTCCGGCTTGACGTCGGTTTTCAGGTCCGGCTTGACGTCCGATTTGACTTCGGTTTTTTCGACGATGGCCGAATCAGCCAAGGCACCGTCGGCCTTGGCCAGCTGCACCGGCAAGCCCTTGAAATGGTTCAGCGCCTGCGTCAGCTGGAAGTCGTCCTTCGAGCCGAATTCGACCGGCTTCTGCTTCTTGGCCAGCGCCAGCAAACGCTGCTCCTCTTCCAGCCCGTCGTGCTTGGGCGCCTTGACCGGGTCGGGCTTGTCATCCTCGTTGCCGAGGTGTTTTTGCAGATCGGCTTCGCGCACGCGCAGGCTGTTCAAGCCGTCGCCGTCGGCCGTCTCGTCGACCAGCAGATCGGGCACGATGCCGCGTGCCTGGATGGAGCGGCCGTGCGGCGTGTAATAGCGCGCCGTGGTCAGCTTGACGGCGGTGTCGGCGGTCAGCTGGCGCAGCGTCTGCACCGAGCCCTTGCCGAAAGTCTGCGTGCCCATGATGATGGCGCGCTTGTAATCCTGCAGCGCGCCGGCGACGATCTCGGACGCCGACGCGGAGCCGGTGTTGACCAGCACCACCATCGGGATGTCCTTGAAGGCGGCCGGCAGCTTGGCCAGCGGGTCGCCGGGACCGCGGCCGGCGTAGAACTCGGCACGGCCGTAGAAGGTGGCCTTGGAGTCCATCAGCTGGCCGTTGGTCGAGACGATCACGGCGTCCTTGGGCAGGAAGGCGGCGGAGACGCCCACCGCACCCGGCACCACGCCGCCCGGATCGTTGCGCAGGTCGAGCACCAGGCCTTTCAGGTGCGGCTCTTGCGCGTACAGGGCGCTCAGTTTCTTGGCCATGTCGTCGACGGTCGGTTCCTGGAACTGCGAGATGCGCAACCACGCGTAGCCCGGTTCGACGATCTTCGCCTTCACGCTCTGCACGCGGATTTCCTCGCGCGACACGTGGAACACCAGCGGCTGGGCCTGGTCCTTGCGGGTGATGGTCAGCTCGACCTTGGAGTGCGGCTCGCCGCGCATTTTCTTGACGGCGTCGTCGAGCGGCTCGCCCTTGATCGGCGCGCCGTTGATGCGCGTGATCAGGTCGCCGGCCTTGATGCCGGCCTTGAACGCGGGCGAATCCTCGATCGGCGAGATGACCTTGATGTAGCCGTCCTCGTTGCCGACCTCGATGCCGATGCCGACGAATTTGCCGGACACGGTCTCGCGCATTTCGCGGAAGGCCTTGGCGTCGAGGTAGACCGAGTGCGGGTCGAGCGAGGCGACCATGCCGGAAATGGCGTCGGTGAGCAGCTTCTTGTCGTCGACCGGCTCGACGTAGTCGGTTTTAATGAGGCCGAAGACGTCGGTCAGTTCGCGCAGTTCCTTCAGCGGCAGCGGAGCCGGGCCGACGGTCGCTTTCTGCGCGATGGCCGAAAACTGCAGGGACACCGTGATGCCGGCCACCACGCCCAGACCGACCAGGCTGAAACTCTTGACTTTGTTGCCCATGTTTTTCGCGACCCTAGAACTTGACCCACCCGGCCGGATCGAAAGCCCGGCCCTGGTGGCGAAGCTCGAAGTATAAACCTGATTCTTCGTTACCGCCGCTGTTTCCGGCGCTGGCGATGGTGTCGCCGGCCTTGACGACGTCGCCGGCGCGTTTGAGCAGCGACTGGTTGTTGCCATAGATGCTCATGTACTGGCCGCCGTGATCGACGATGATCAGGTTGCCGAAGCCGCGCAGCCACTCGGCGAAGACGACGCGACCGCCGGCGACGGCGTGCACGTCGCTGCCCTCGCCGGCGCGGATGAACACGCCTTTCCAGCTGGGGCCGTCGCCGCGCTTGGCGCCGAACTTGGCGGCGATCTTGCCGGCCACGGGCGCGCGCAGCTCGCCGCGCAGGCTGGCGAAGGCGCCGTCGGGCGCGGCCGGGGCCAGCGCGATGTCGGCCGGCGCGGCGGCTTGCGCGGCCGGGACGGCAGCGGCGGCCGGTGCGGGCAGGACGGCTTTCCCGGCCGGCGCCTCTTTGATCTCGGCCGGCTTTTGCTCGGCCACTTTCGGTTCGTCGGCGATGGGTGCCGGCGCCGGAGCCAACGGTGGCAACGGTGCCAATTTGATACCGGGCTTGGCCTTCAGCTGCGCCAGCCGCGCGCGTTCGGCCTCGGCGCGCGCCTTGGCCTGCGCCAATGCCTGCGCCTTGGCTACGGCGCGCGCGTCGGCGTCGGCCTTGGCTTTGGCGGCCTTGGCGACGGCCACTTGCTCCTGGCGGCGCTTCTCGGCGGCGGCCGCCTCGGCCTGTTGCTGGATCAGCTTGCCCAGCTTGTCGACCAGGCCCGCCATGCGCTGCTCGTCGCGCTCGACGTTGCCGGCTTCCTTGCGCTGGGCCGCCAGCCGCTGCGACAGGCTGGCCAACAGCGCCGCGTGGCGGACTTTTTCCTGCTCCAGCGCGGCTTTCTGCTGGGTTTGTTCCTGGGCGATTTCCTCCAGGTCGTCCTTGGCGTCCTGCGCCTCGGCCTGGATGGTTTCGACCTGCTTGAGGTTGGCGCGCAGCGAGTCGAGCAGGCGCGCCTGCGCCTGCGACACGTAGGCCATCATCTGCAAATCGCGGTTGATGCGGTTGGGATTGTCGCCCGACAGCAGCAATTTGATGCGGTCTTCATTGCCGGCCACGTATTGCTCGCGCACCAGCTTGGCCAGCTGCTTTTTTTGCAATTCGACGGTGGCGGTCAGCTGCTGGTGCTGCTGGCCGAGTTGCACCAGCTTGGCATTGGTGACGTCCTGCTCGCCGGCCAGGTCGTGCAGCGCGCGGTTGGCGTTGGAGATCGCCTCCTCGGACGCGGCCAGCGTGTCGGCCGCGTTGTCCTTGGCGCTTTCGGTCTGGCCGATGTCGCGTTTCAGGGCCGTGAGCTTTTGCTGCAAGCCGGCGCGCTCGGCCTCGGCCGCCGCTTTCTGCTTGCTGCGCTCGGTGACCCTGGCGTGCGCGCCGCCCGCGCAGGCGAGCAGCAGGCACAGCAAGGCCGCCGCGCGGCGGCCGCTCAAACGCGGGTGAGCGGTGTGAAGACTCGGCAAAGCTTACTTGGCCTTACCTTGATTGGCCACGGCCGCCTGCGCCGCCGCGATTGCCGCCGGGTCGCCCAGATAGTAGTGGCGTATCGGTTTCAGGTCGGCGTCCAGCTCGTAGACCAGCGGCTGGCCGTTGGGAATGTTCAGGCCGACGATGTCGTCGTCGCTGATGCCGTCGAGCATCTTGATCAGCGCGCGCAGGCTGTTGCCGTGGGCCGAGATGATGATCTTCTTGCCGGCGCGGATGGCCGGGGCGATTTCCTCGTCCCAGGCCGGCATGACGCGGGCCACGGTGTCCTTCAGGCATTCGGTCAGCGGGATGCTCGCTTGCGGCAGGCCGGCGTAGCGCGGGTCGTTGAAGGAGGCGCGCTCGTCGTCGGCGGCCAAAGGCGGCGGCGGCGTGTCGTAGCTGCGGCGCCAGACCAGCACCTGCTCATCGCCGTATTTGGCGGCGGTCTCGCCCTTGTCCAGGCCCTGCAGCGCGCCGTAGTGGCGTTCGTTGAGGCGCCAGTCGTGCTTGATCGGCAGATACATCATGTCCATCGCGTCGAGCGACAGCCACAGCGTACGGATGGCGCGCTTGAGCACCGAGGTGTAGGCCAGGTCGAAGCTGAAGCCGGCCGCCTTGAGCACTTCGCCGGCGACCCTGGCTTCGCTGACGCCCTTGTCGGTCAGGTCGACGTCGGTCCAGCCGGTGAAGCGGTTCGACAGGTTCCAGGTGGACTCGCCATGACGCATGAATACGATTTTATACATAATGCCATCTTCACAAAAAGGATTAATCAGACACAAAACCACACAGAATACGCAGCTTAGGGAACTCTTCCAGCTTCTATTTTATAATGCGCGGATTAAGTTAAACCATTGGAACCCTGTGAAATTCTTCATTGACAATATTTTCTTCGTCGCCATCGCGCTGATTTCGGGCGGCGCCCTGCTGTGGCCGTCCCTGACCCAGCGCGGCAAACGCGCCAGCCCGCAGCAGATCACCCAGTTGATTAACCGCGGTAAAGCCCTCATCCTGGATGTGCGCGACGGTGCGGAATTCGCCGGCGGACACTTGCCCGATGCTAAGAATATTCCGCTGGGCGAACTGGCCGGCCGCATCGGCGAGCTGGACAAATTCAAGGCCAAGAGCGTCATCGTGGTGTGCCAGAGCGGCGCCCGCGCGGCGACGGCGGCCGGCCTGCTGCAAAAAGCCGGTTACGCGGATGTCGTCAACCTGGACGGTGGCGTGGCCGCATGGAAGGCCGCCGGCCTGCCTTTGGTGAATAAATAAGTAAACTGCGAAGGACTCATGATGACTGCCCACGTATCGATGTACACCACCGCCGTTTGCCCTTACTGCGTGCGCGCCGAGCGCCTGCTGGAATCCAAGGGAGTGACCGCGATCGAAAAAATCCGCATCGACCTTGATCCGGATCAGCGCGCGCTGATGATGCAAAAGACCGGCCGCCGCACCGTGCCGCAAATTTATATCGGCGACACCCACGTCGGCGGTTTCGACGATTTGTATGCGCTCGATCAAGCCGGGGGCCTGACCCCCTTGTTAAATGGCTAAGAGACGCCAAATAGCAACGCGGGGCCAGAAATAGTTTGAATTTAAACGGGTTTTGATACAATTGGCCCCGCGTTTTGACCGCGGGCCGGCGGCACCATCGACCGGCGCGGTTGCAAGCACCTACTTTGAGCGGCGCGTGCCGCTCGTTTCCTCTATCACGAAAGCGTTCCATGTCTGACGAAACCCTGCAACCCGTATTCCAAATCCAACGCGTCTACCTGAAAGACATGTCGCTGGAGCAGCCGAATTCCCCAGGCATCTTCCTGGAACAAGAAGCGCCGACCATCGAAGTGGCACTGGACGTGGGCGCCGAGCCGCTGGCCGAAGGCATCTTCGAATCGACCGTGACGATCACCGTCACCGCCAAGATCAAGGACAAAGTGGCCTTCCTGGTCGAAGGCAAGCAAGCCGGCATCTTCGAGGCGCGCAACATTCCCGCCGACCAGCTCGACCCGCTGCTGGGCATCGGTTGCCCGAACATCGTCTATCCTTATCTGCGCGCCAACATCGCCGACGTGATCACCCGTGCCGGCTTCCCGCCTGTGCATCTGGCCGAGATCAACTTCGAGGTGTTCTACCAGCAGCGCCTGCAAGCCGTGGCCGAAGCCGCCGCCAACGCAGCGCCAGCCGACAGCACCACGCACTAAAATAGCTGGACCGGCTGCCGCGCGACGCGCGCTGCCATGCTCGAAGGCCCGCGCGGCCTTCGAGCCTTAGTATCGTTTTAGCTAGTACCCGTTTCAAAATGACCATGGCCTTTCGCAACGCCCGGCCAGGCGCATTCTGAAACGAGTTCTTCTCACATTCCTCAAGGCAGGCCATGACCATCCCACGTTTGATCGCAGGCGCCATGCTGATGCTGGCGGCCACGGCCGGCCAGGCCTTCGATTACAAGACCGTCGGCCCGAATCCTGTCATTTTGTACGACGCGCCGTCGACCAAGGGCGGCAAGCTGTTCGTCGTGCCGCGCGGCGCGCCGCTGGAAGTGGTGCTGACCTACGGCGACTGGGCCAAGGTGCGCGACGTCAGCGGCGAGCTGGCCTGGACCGAATCGAAGGGCCTGACCGGCAAGCGCGCCGTCATCGTCCGCACGCCGGGCCTGAAAGTGCGCGCCACGCCCGACGACGCCGGCACCCCGGTGTTCAGCGCCGACAAGGGCGTGCTGCTGGAGCTGGCCGAACCGGCCAACGGCGGCTGGCTCAAGGTGCGCCACAAGGACGGCTTGACGGGCTACGTCAAAAGCGGCGACGTCTGGGGTGATTAATTAATGCAACAACAACCACGTAAGATTTCCGTCCTCGGCGCGGGCGCCTGGGGCAGCGCCGTCGCGCTGGCGCTGGCGACCCGCCACGACGTCGTGCTGTGGGGCCGCAACCGCGCCGTCATGCAGGAAATGGCCGACGCACGCGACAACCGCGCCTACCTGCCCGGCTTTCCCTTCCCCGACGGCCTGACCGTCCACACCGAATTCGACGCCGCGGTCGCCCACGTGGCCGGCCACAACGGCCTGCTGATCGCCGCCTGCCCGGTGGCCGGCCTGCGTCCGCTGCTGGAGCAGCTCAAGGGCCGCGACCTCCCCAACATCGTCTGGCTGTGCAAGGGTTTTGAATACGACACCGGCCTGCTGCCGCACCAGATCGTCAAGCAAGTGCTGGGCGACACGGTGGCCGGCGGCGCGCTGTCCGGACCGTCGTTCGCGCAGGAAGTGGCGCGCGGCCTGCCCTGCGCGCTGACCATCGCGTCGACCTCGGCGGCGCTGCGCGAGCACGTCGTCGCGACCGTGCATGGCGGCAATATCCGCGTCTACTCCTGCGAGGATCTGGTCGGCGTGGAAGTCGGCGGCGCCGTCAAGAATGTGCTGGCCATCGCCACCGGCGTGGCCGACGGCCTGGGCCTGGGCCTGAACGCGCGCGCCGCGCTGATCACGCGCGGCCTGGCGGAAATCACCCGCCTCGGCACCACGCTGGGCGGCAATATCGAAACCTTCATGGGTTTGACGGGCATGGGCGATCTGATCCTGACCTGCACCGGCGACCTGTCGCGCAACCGCCGCGTCGGCCTCGGGCTGGCGCAGGGCAAGCCGCTGGACGTCATCGTCGGCGAGCTGGGCCACGTGGCCGAGGGCGTGCCCTGCGCCAAGGCCGTGCGCGAACTGGCGCGCAAGCTGGGCGTGGACATGCCGATCACCAACGCGGTGGCCGCCGTGCTGTTCGACGGCGACCAGGTGCAAGACCTGGTGCGGCGTTTGCTGGCGCGCGATCCGCGCGACGAACAAGCCGGCCGCGCGCCGTCCATATAAGCGCCGTGGCGCGGCCCGGCCTACCGGACGCGCCGCCGCCTGATTACGCCTCCTCGACCACTTCTTCCTGCGCGGCGCGCATCCACGTCACCAGCGGAAACGCGTCTTTCCAGCCACTGACGATTTCCGACACCAGCAATTCCGGCTGGTTCAGTTTCAGCGGCACTTCCGTCCACACGAAGAAACTTTTCAGCTTGATGTACTCGATGTGCTCGGCTTCCGGGTCGTAGCCTTTCGGCGGGCGCTGCAGCTTGCCCTCGTTCTGGATGTCGCCGAAAGTGGCGCGCAGCTTCTTGTTTTTCAGCACTTTCGTGAACCCGGCCGCGTCGTCGACCATGTGCTGGCGCAGCGCGCGCAAGCGGCCCGGCGGCGGCATGTATTCGCCGGCGCCGAACAGCAGCCGGCCCTGGCCGTCGATCTGTATGTAATACGTCGGGCCGCCGGCCTTGCTGGGGCGGCGCATGTCGTTGGGCGCGATGGCGGCCGAGAAGCGCGTCTTGTAGGGGCTCTTGTCGTTGGCGAAGCGCACGTCGCGGTTGATGCGGAACATGGCTTTCTTGGGATTGCAGAACTTGACGGCGGGATCGAACTTGCCCAGCTCGACGATGACGTCGGTCACCACTTGCAGGAATTCTTCGCGCAGGATGTCGTAGCGCGGCTTGTTCATGATGAACCACGGGCGGTTGTTATTGTCCGCCAGTTCTTTGAGGAATTGAGTCAGGTCGCGCAGGTGCATAAGGGTGGCAGGGTCCGGAAAAGTGTGAGCAGGCTATTTGGTCGCGGGCCGCTTGCCGACCATCACATCGAAGGTCGTCTCGCGGCTTTTGCGCAGCACCGTCATTTTAGCTTTTCCGCCCGGCGGCAGTTGGGCGATCAAATTGAGCATGTCGTTGGTGTCGGCCACCGGCTTGCCCTCGACCGACAGCAGGATGTCGCCGGGCCGGATGCCGGCGCGGTCGGCCGGGCCGTTGCGCACGATGCCGGCGATGATGGCGCCGCTCTGCTTGCTCAAGCCGAAGCTTTCCGCCAGCTCGGGCGTGATTTCCTGCGATTCGACGCCTATCCAGCCGCGCACCACGTGGCCGGTGCGGATGATTTCTTCCATGATCGCTTTCGCCGTCGACACGGGTATCGCGAAGCCGATGCCGACCGAACCGCCGGTCTGCGAATAAATCGCTGAGTTGATGCCGAGCAAGTTGCCGTTGGTGTCGATCAGCGCGCCGCCCGAGTTGCCGAAATTGATGGCGGCGTCGGTCTGTATGAAATTTTCAAAGTGGTTGATGTGCAGATTGTTGCGGCCCAGCGCGGAAATGATGCCCATGGTCACCGTCTGGCCGACGCCGAAGGGGTTGCCGATGGCCAGCACAACATCGCCGACGCGCGCCTGCTCGGCCTGGCCCAGCACGATGACGGGCAGCTTGCCGAGCGATACCTTGATGACGGCCAGGTCGGTCTCCGGATCGGTGCCGACCACCTTGGCGGCGGCCTTGCGGCCGTCCGTCAGCGCCACCTCGATGTCGTCGGCCGCGTCGACGACGTGGTTGTTGGTCAAAATATAGCCGTCGGCGCTGACGATGACGCCCGAGCCGAGGCTGGACTCCTCGTCGTCCTGGTCGTCGCGGTCATGGTCGCGGTCGCCGAAGAATTTCTTGAAGAAGGGGTCGCGCAGCAGCGGATGGTGGCGCCGCCGCAGCGTCTTGCTGGCCATGATGTTGACCACGGCCGGCATGGCGCGCGCGGCCGCGTTGCGGTAGGAACCGGGCGCCGGCGCGCTGCCGGTGGCCTGCACCAGCGCCGAGCCGGACGCGACCGGGCCGATCGCCTCGACCCGGCTGGCCACGCGCAGCGCGCTGTCCGGCCGCACCGCCGCGTAGACGCAATACAGCGCCAGCGCGACGGTCACCGTTTGCGCAAACAATAACCAGAGTCGTCGCATGGCCTGCTTCTTGAAGTTACTTTTTTAAAGAGTCGCGAATTTCACGCAGCAACACGATGTCTTCCGGCGTCGGCGGCGGCGCCGGTTCCGGCGTCGGCTCGACCTTGCGCGCCTTGTTCATGATGCGCACCATCTGGAAGATGACGAAGGCCAGGATGATGAAGTTCAGCAAGATCGTCGCGAAATTGCCGTAGGCGAAGACGGCGCCCAGTTTCTTGGCCTCGACCAGGCTCAGCGAAGGATTCTGGCCGTTCAGCGGCAAATAATAGTTGCCGAAATCGAGGCCGCCGAACAATTTGCTGATCGGCGGCATGATGATGTCCTGCACCAGCGAATCGACTATCTTGCCGAACGCGCCACCGATGATGACGCCGACCGCCAGGTCCACCACATTGCCCTTCATGGCGAATTGTTTAAATTCCTGCATCATTGCCATTTACATACTCTCTTTTGTGTCTGATTTTGAACAAACTGCGTTTGATCATACTATTTTTTCAATTAGAATCCAAACACCGTTGTTGCTTGCGCAAGCACAGCTGCGGCGTGGCAAAACGCGGCGTAGGCTTGATCCGCCGCAAACGCCCCGCCGCCGCGTCGTGCTAGCCGCGCCGGCGTCCGTTTGCGGGCTAAAGCTTGATACAAAAAGCCTCAATTACGGTCCATGCAACGTTTTTGCTTTAATTCGTTTCTGGCTTCACTTATAATTTAAGGTTGCTAGAAGCTATATTCGGGCTCTGTGTAGGTTTCGCGTTTTGTTCGCATTATTGACTGATTGGGGTTTGTATGAGTAACGAAAAGCAACTCGATTCCGGCCGGCGTGGCTTACTGGTGGCGACAGCCGCAGCCGGTAGCGTCGTTGGTCTGGCCACAGCAGGCGCACTGGTGAGCACCTTCCAGCCGTCCGAGCGGGCCAAAGCCGCTGGCGCGCCGGTTGAAGTAGACATCTCCACGCTCGCCCCCGGCGAAATGCGTACCGTTGAATGGCGCGGCAAACCGGTCTGGCTGCTGAAACGGACCCCGGAAATGGTCGCTTCGCTGAAGCAGACCGACGGCAAGGTCGCCGACGCCGACTCCAAACGCAATCCCGACGAATTCACCCCCGAATATGCCCGCAACGAATGGCGCTCGCGCAAGCCCGAGCTGCTCGTCGCGGTCGGCATCTGCACCCACCTGGGCTGCTCGCCTTCCTCCAAGTTTACTCCAGGTCCGCAGCCTTCGCTGCCCGACGACTGGGCCGGCGGCTTCCTGTGCCCCTGCCACGGCTCGACCTTCGACCTGGCCGGCCGCGTCTTCAAGAACAAGCCGGCGCCGGACAATCTGCAAGTGCCGCGCTATATGTTCCTGAGCGACACCAAACTGGTCATTGGTAAAGACGAGAAAGGCGAGGCATAAATCATGGCGGCTTTCAAAGAGACAAAGTTTCCTGCCAATGCACCGGCCGCAGAAAAAGCACTCGGCTGGGTCGACGACCGCTTCCCGCTGACCAAGCTCTGGAACGACCAATGGGGTAAATACTACGCCCCGAAAAACTTCAATTTCTGGTACATCTTCGGCTCGCTGGCCATGCTGGTGCTGGTGCTGCAGATCGTCACCGGCATCTTCCTGACCATGCACTACAAGCCGGACGCCACGCTGGCCTTCGGTTCCGTCGAATACATCATGCGCGAAGTGCCGTGGGGCTGGCTGGTGCGTTATATGCACTCGACCGGCGCGTCGGCCTTCTTCATCATCGTCTACCTGCACATGACCCGCGGCCTGCTGTACGGCTCGTATCGCAAGCCGCGCGAACTGATCTGGCTGTTCGGTTTCGCCATCTTCCTGTGCCTGATGGCCGAAGCCTTCTTCGGCTACCTGCTGCCGTGGGGCCAGATGTCGTACTGGGGCGCCCAGGTGATCGTCAACCTGTTCGGCGCGATTCCCTTCATCGGCCCGGACCTGTCGCTGTGGATACGCGGCGACTACGTCGTCTCCGACGCCACGCTGAACCGCTTCTTCGCCTTCCACGTGATCGCCATCCCGCTGGTGCTGCTGGGCCTGGTGGCCGCGCACTTGATCGCACTGCACGAAGTCGGTTCGAGCAATCCGGACGGCATCGAAGTGAAAGAAAACCTGGGCGCCGACGGCCACCCGGTCGACTCCATCCCATCGCACCCTTATTACACCGTCCACGATCTGTTCGGCGTGTCGGTGTTCCTGGTGATCTTCAGCGCGGTGGTGTTCTTCGCGCCGGAAATGGGCGGCTTCTTCCTGGAGTACAACAACTTCCTGCCGGGCGATTCGCTGAAAACCCCGCTGCACATCGCCCCGACCTGGTACTTCACCGCCTTCTACTCGGTGCTGCGCGCCACCACGGCCGATTTCATGTGGGTGCTGATGTTCGGCGTGGCCGCTTACGTCGTGTTCATCTGGCTCAAGTCGCGCCTGTCGACGACGATCAAGGCGATCATCGCGGTGATCGCGCTGCTGGCCATCATCGGCATGCTGCCATCGGTGCTGGACGCCAAATTCTGGGGCGTGGTGTTCTTCGGCGGCTCGGTGGTGATCCTGGCCTTCCTGCCGTGGCTCGATCATTCCAAAGTGAAATCCGTCCGCTACCGTCCAAGCTGGCACAAATATGTGTACGCCTTGTTCTTCCTGTCGTTCCTGACGCTGGGCTACCTGGGCACGCTGCCGCCGACCGAGACCCGCACGCTGGTGTCGCAAGTGTGCACGCTGTTCTACTTCAGCTTCTTCCTGCTGATGCCTTGGTGGAGCGCGATGGGCACCTTCAAGCCCGTCCCGGCCCGTGTCGTGTTTCACGCGCACTGATCGCCGCAGCCCAGCCAAGCACACAAAGGACACTTATGAATTTGCATAAAAAACTGCTCTGCATCCTGGCCCTGCTGCCGGGCCTGGCGCTGGCCGCCGACGAAGGCTACCCGCTCGACAAGGCGCCGGACCGCTCGCACAACATGGCCGCGCTGCAAAACGGCGCCAAGCTGTTCGTCAATTACTGCCTGAACTGTCATAATGCGTCCGCGATGCGTTATAACCGTCTGCGCGACCTGGGCCTGAACGAGGACCAGATCAAGAACAATCTGCTGTTCACCGGCGACAAGGTGGGCGAGATGATGATCACGGCCATGCCGCCGAAGGACGCGAAAGCGTGGTTCGGCACCGTGCCGCCGGATTTGTCGGTGATCGCGCGCGCCAAATCGTCGGAAGCCGGCAGTGGTGGCGACTACCTGTATACTTACCTGCGCACGTTCTACAAGGATGACACCCGGCCGACCGGCTGGAACAACGCCATCCTGAAGAACGCCGCCATGCCGCACGTGTTGTGGCAGTTGCAAGGTATCCAGACGGCCAAGATGGCTGACGAAATCGGCGAAGACGGCAAGACCGTCAGCAAGCTGGTGGGCTTTGAACAAGTCACGCCAGGCACGATGAACAAACTGGAATTCGACACCAATGTCGCCGACCTGGTCGGTTACATGGAATGGATGGCGGAACCGACGGCACAGTTCCGCAAGCGCCTCGGCGTGTGGGTGCTGTTGTTCCTGTCCGGCTTCGCGATTCTGGCATGGCGCTTGAACGCGTCGTTCTGGAAAGAAGTCAAATAAGTAGGGCGCCGGAGTTGGTCCGGCGCCTGTTTTTCGTTGCCCGCACTGGCGGGTGATCGTTCCGGGGTGATCCGTTCGCGGCTTCACCCCCTTTGTTTCTAAGGAACTATAAAAATGATGGTTCTCTATTCGGGCACGACCTGCCCATTTTCCCAACGCTGCCGCCTGGTCCTGTTTGAAAAAGGCATGGACTTTGAAGTGCGCGACGTCGACCTGTTCAACAAGCCGGAAGACATTTCGACGATGAACCCGTACGGCCAGGTGCCCATCCTGGTCGAGCGCGAACTGATTTTGTACGAATCGAACATCATCAACGAGTACATCGACGAGCGCTTCCCGCATCCGCAGCTGATGCCGGCCGACCCGCTGATGCGCGCCCGCGCCCGTTTGATGCTGTTCAATTTCGAGAAAGAGCTGTTCGTCCATGTGCACGTGCTCGAAAGCGAACGCGCCAAGGGCAACGACAAGAGCCACGACAAGGCCCGCGCCGAAATCCGCGACCGCCTGACCACGCTCGCGCCGCTGTTCCTGAAGAACAAGTACATGCTGGGCGACGAATTCTCGATGCTCGACGTGGCCGTCGCGCCGCTGCTGTGGCGCCTGGACCACTACGGCATCGAACTGTCGAAGACCGCCGCGCCGCTGATGAAATACGCCGAGCGCATCTTCTCGCGCCCGGCCTACATCGAAGCGCTGACCCCGTCGGAAAAGGTCATGCGCCGTTAATCGGACGCGACCGCCTCACTGAAGTATCGGTGCGCCTGCTGCCAGCGGGCGCGCCGCGTTTTACAGTCTGCCAAATCATGCCCGACATCTCTACCAAGCCCTACATGCTGCGCGCCATCTACGAATGGTGCACCGACAGCGGCTACACGCCCTACCTCGCCGTCAAGGTCGACGCCTCGACCACGGTGCCGATGGAATATGTGAAGAAGGGCGAAATCGTCCTCAACATCAGCTTCGGCGCCACCTCCGGCCTGAAGATGGACAACGACAGCATCCGCTTCAACGCCCGCTTCGGCGGCGTCTCGCGCGAGATCTACGTGCCGGTCAACAACGTCATGGCCATCTACGCCAACGAAAACGGCCAGGGCATGGCGTTCGAGCCGCAAGTGGGCGGCGCCGCCGCGCCGAACGACGAAGCGCCAGCCAGCGCGCCGGGGCCGAGCCTGGCGTCCGTTCCCGCCAGCGGCAGCGAGCCGAAAAGCCCGCCGTCGAACGGTCCCGACGACGACAACGAACCGCCAAAAAAGGGCGGCCGGCCTACTCTGACGCGAATTAAATAGCGTATAATTCGCCCC
>Ga0209848_1000359_pt1 | contig 20560 bp, 20 predicted proteins | sample OrgsoiDNA_201062_FD_185810 | JGI IMG/M metagenome (GOLD analysis project Ga0209848, IMG submission 185810) | Permafrost soil microbial communities from the Arctic, to analyse light accelerated degradation of dissolved organic matter (DOM) -... | ecosystem: Environmental > Terrestrial > Soil >...
CACAGCTTAAGCTACTTGTCACCCGTGGTAAGGAGCAAGGCTATCTGACCTTTGCTGAGGTCAATGACCATCTGCCGGAAGATATCGTCGACTCCGACCAGATCGAAGACATCATCCAGATGATTAATGACATGGGCATCCAGGTTCTTGAAGAAGCTCCTGACGCCGATGACTTAATGCTGGCCGAAAACCGCCCGGATACCGACGAAGATGCAGCAGAAGCTGCTGCACAGGTACTGTCCAGCGTTGAATCTGAAATCGGACGCACCACTGACCCGGTTCGCATGTACATGCGTGAAATGGGTACCGTTGAACTTCTGACCCGTGAAGGCGAAATCGACATCGCCAAACGTATCGAAGATGGTATCAACCAGGTTCAGTGTTCCGTTGCCGAATACCCTGAAGCTATTACCTATCTGCTCGAGCAGTATGACCGCGTTGAAGCGGGCGAAGCACGCCTGTCTGATCTGATCACCGGTTTTGTTGATCCGAACGCAGAAGAAGACATCGCGCCAACGGCTACCCACGTGGGTTCAGAACTGACCACAGAAGAGCAGAACGACAACGACGATGACGAAGATGAAGACGATGATGCTGAAGACGACAACAGCATCGACCCGGAACTCGCGCGCCAGAAGTTCACCGATCTGCGTGAACAGCATGAAGCGACCCGTGCCGTCATCAAGAAAAATGGCCGTAGCCACAAGAGCGCCGCAGAAGAAATTCTGAAACTGTCTGACGTCTTCAAGCAGTTCCGTTTAGTGCCAAAACAGTTCGATTTTTTGGTTAACAGCATGCGCTCCATGATGGATCGTGTCCGTACTCAGGAACGTTTGATCATGAAGCTGTGCGTTGAACAGTGCAAAATGCCGAAGAAAAACTTCGTCACTCTGTTCTCCAGTAACGAAACCAGCCAGACCTGGTTCGACGCGGCTCTGGCAATGGGTAAACCATGGTCTGAGAAGCTGAAAGAAGTGACTGAAGACGTACAACGCGGCCTGATGAAACTGCGTCAGATTGAAGAAGAGACCGGCCTGACTATCGAGCAGGTAAAAGACATTAACCGTCGCATGTCGATCGGTGAAGCTAAGGCTCGTCGCGCCAAGAAAGAGATGGTTGAAGCCAACTTACGTCTGGTTATTTCTATCGCCAAGAAATACACCAACCGTGGTTTGCAGTTCCTTGACCTGATCCAGGAAGGTAACATCGGTCTGATGAAAGCCGTGGATAAGTTTGAATATCGCCGTGGTTATAAGTTCTCAACTTATGCGACCTGGTGGATCCGTCAGGCTATCACCCGCTCCATCGCCGACCAGGCGCGTACCATCCGTATTCCGGTGCATATGATTGAGACCATCAACAAACTCAACCGTATTTCGCGCCAGATGCTGCAAGAGATGGGCCGCGAGCCGACGCCAGAAGAGCTGGCTGAACGCATGCTGATGCCGGAAGACAAAATCCGTAAAGTGCTGAAAATTGCTAAAGAGCCTATCTCCATGGAAACGCCAATCGGCGACGATGAAGATTCGCATCTGGGTGATTTCATCGAGGATACTACCCTCGAGCTGCCGCTGGATTCTGCCACTTCAGAAAGCCTGCGTTCTGCAACGCACGACGTTCTGGCCGGTCTGACTGCACGTGAAGCCAAAGTGCTGCGTATGCGTTTCGGTATCGATATGAATACCGACCACACGCTGGAAGAAGTGGGCAAACAGTTCGACGTTACCCGCGAACGTATCCGTCAGATCGAAGCGAAGGCACTGCGTAAACTGCGCCACCCAAGCCGCTCTGAAGTACTGCGCAGCTTCCTTGACGACTAGTCGTTAACGAGTCTGGTGTAAACATAAATAACCCCGGTAGCGATACCGGGGTTATTTTTTTATGGACACTTTGCTGGCTCCTTAATATCCTACTCTTCCTGATAACTGCCCATCACTATCTTTCTAAATCGACGGCAACCCATTTTGAATCGCTGGGTAATGGAATGAGACCATGGCTGACACCGGTAATACCATATACGCCGGATGTTGGATAATCCTGATGAAACTCCAAATAAAACGTATCGGCGAAGCTGATCAGATCTTCCGTACTGTCAGCAGACTCACAGGCATCAATATAGATATCCCCACGATAGTCCTCCGGAATAATATCCTTAATGCTCTTATATAGTGCATCACCATTTAAATAAAATGCTTTTGCTTTATCGCCAATGACTGGCCGGTCATTATCCCCTTGAAATGCCCCATGAGAGATAATAAACAGATTTTCACTTTTCTTCAGGGAACGTAATTGAGAATGGAAGATTTTATAGCTGGCCTCATAAATATCCGGATATCTCATCACGGTATTTCTGGCCACCAACTCCAGGTTGGGATCATCAGTACATATAATTAGGATCATAATAATACTCCATCAGAGATTAATAGGAATGATATGACTACACAGTCCAGGTATTATCGCGATTCAGAACCACATCAAGTTCATAAATATTTGCATCAAATTCCAGTTTCTGTTTATTGGTGATCTCACCAATATCCAGCACCTGACCTGGGGTGTAATTACCAAAGGTGACCCAGTAAGTTGGATGAGGCGTAAAGTTCAGGTTGATATTCGGCTGAGCCTGTACGACGAAGGTCCCTGCACCAGACATACCGACCCCCACAGAGGCAACATTCACCGGCAAATTGCCGTCACAAGTGACATACATCGTCCCGTTCTTCGCCCCTTTAGTCTGGTTTTCGAACACGAACGCACCGTCTGAATAATCCAGTGTGACCATATTTTTACTGGTGAGATCGGTAGGCAGACTTTGGGAGGCATCAAATGTCACACCAGGGATAAGCAAACCGGTTTCATCCCACACAAAGCTATAATCGATTGACCAGTCAAAGGATACCTGGGTATTAGGGTGTGCCACTTTGGAAAACCAGGCCAGTGACATTACTTTCGGGTCACTAATATCTGGACTGGTTTGATAAATACAAATTGCACCAGTATTCACGGAGTTATTTACAACGGTTACGGAATATTTTGTCATGTTATTTACCTTTTATAATGAAATGATAATAAATGATTGTGTGTCGTCTTTGCCTTCTTTTACCTTCCTGCGGCTCCTTATTTCAACATGTGTTGCGGGATTTAATTAGCCGAATGCTACGCATCGTAATACCAAAGGTTTGTGTCAATAATTTTGGGGAAACGTCTTCTTTCATGGCGACCTGCATCGCTGCACGCCGGATGGCGATGAACACACCCCAGGTTGAGGGGGTATCCAGATAACCCGAAGAGTCAATTTTCTTATAAAGTTTTTGATAGCTGTGAGCAGAAATAGTTAAATTATAAATCTGACAAAATCGCGTCACCTCTTTAGGAAGATATATTTTCCTTCCACCGTAGAGATGTATCAGATTAAATAAACACGCAAACCCACAATGTTCTGCCAGCTCGGAGGCTACCCAGGGCATAGCGGATAAAATATTCATTTTGTGGCGTTCGCAAAAACGAATTAAACGAGATTCTCTTTCAGAGTGCTGAAGCGGTAAACCAGAAAAAAGCTCGAACCACTCATCCAGACTTTCCTGCTGCTCTCCCTTTTTAAGATCACCCATAGTTTTTTCTCCCGAAGGATCTCCCGCCAATGTTCTCTAACATCACCCCGGTTGAGGTGATGGAATAAGTTTTAGCGGAAAGATCTTGCTTCACACGGGGGAAGCATTCCCCTTACATAAGGGAATCTAAAGGAATGATAAGAGGGATAGCGAGGTGAAACACGGAAGTTTTAGAAATAAAATTCAGACTTAAAGTAGATAAATAGCAGAAAAATTCACTACAGACATTCAAGGCAGGATAAAAAACAGATTTAAAGAATGTTGCTTTCCCGCCTATTCAGCTGGTGGTTTTTTAAGCTTAAGCGCAGTTCACGATAGGCAGCAACCAGCTCATCAAGCGTTGCGCGGTTCAACCCGCTCGGATTTGGAAGCACCCAGACCTCAGTACGACCAATTTTTAGCGCCTGGCGACCCCAGTTCACTTTACTGATGCCGAATGCCTTGCTGAATGCCTGCTTCCCCAGCACCGCCAACGCACGTGGCTGATAGCGCTCAATCTTCGCCGTCAGGGCCGCTCCCCCCTCGCGTAGCTCATCACGCACTAACTCGGTAGCTTCAACCGTCGGCCGTTCAACCAGCATGGTGATACCGCATGCGGTGTCGAGCAAATGATGCTCCTCTTCAGGCCGCAGCAAACGATCAGTAAATCCGGCCTGATGTATCACCTTCCAGAAACGGTTGTTGGCATTGGCAAAATGGAAACCATGATGGGCAGTAGAAAGACCGGGATTAATCCCGCAAAACACCACGGTAAGATCGTCAGCAATAATATCGGTGATCATGGCGTAACCCTGAGACGTATTTACCGCAGTTATCGCAAAAAAACGCAACAATGACAACAGGCTATAATCGCACACAAAACGCGCATACAAACCGATCACCTGTAGACCTGTTACCGGAACTTACCGTATAATCCCGCCCCACGGCCCCTTAGCTCAGTTGGTTAGAGCACGCGACTCATAATCGCTTGGTCACTGGTTCAAGTCCAGTAGGGGCCACCAAATTTTAGCTTTAAATTCAGTACATTAAGCCACTTCTCTCGAGGTGGCTTTTTTGTTTTTTCGCGATATGAGACCGAAGCAACGAGGGCTAAAAATCTACTTCCGGATTTTCATCTCAATCGCCCTCTCCATTCCCGCATCATAATACCGACTCGGCCATATCTCTTTGGGTGGCATCTTTAATGCGTCGGCGATCAGCTTTTCCCCTTCGGCCAAGGCCTGCTTAGTGCATTGGCGAGTGTTGATGAAGCCAGGCCAGATTTCCGCGAGAGTGCGGCAAGCATGGTGTCTTTTTTACGTAGTCCGGCAATGATATCTGCGGGGTGCCAGTCGGGTTTGATTTTCATTGTGCACCGCCTTCAGTCACAGAAAAATCAGTGAGAAATGGCAGGAAAGTCGGGCTGTGGGAAGTTTTAGTCATAATACAGATTCCAGTAGATGAGGTATAAAGCTACCACTGGAGTTCTCACGCTCTTGGGTGGTAGCCCAGACGGGGGGAGAATACCGGCTCTGCTGGCTACCGGCCTGGCCGAAGTCAGCCTCGCCTGAGCCACCATTAAAGTTATAAATACAACATAGAGAGTATTTCTAACAGGTAGGCAAAAGCGATGACACACAACGTTGTGTTGTCACCAGTAGATTCAACGAGTTCTCACGCCCGGCTGCGGATTTTGCCGCAGCGATGCTGCTATACCGAAGTCAGAATAAGTAACCAAGTAAGCAAAAACCATTTTGCGAACGTATTCCAATGAATTAACAAAACAAAAAAGGCCACCCTTTGGCAGCCTTCTGTCATGCGGTAGCTAAACCTTACTTCAACCCCATCTGACCTCGCAGTTCGGCTTTAGCGGCGTCGAATTCTGTCTGGAATTCAGGTTGCTCGGCCATCTTCTGGGCGATAAGTGCAGCACCAGTGCGGCTCATGACGGTGTCGGAACGGTAGTGGAAACCCGCTACCAAGCGGTTCTCAGCATAGCCCGCCGCGCGGGTGAACAGTTCGTTGCGTTTTTCCGGCACCATGTCGGCCAAAACAGTGGCCATCAGGTAACCCAAGGTGGAATGGCCGGAAGGCCAGGAACCTGATTTCGATTTTTTCAGCAGCGGATGAATTTGTTCATCCAGCATGTACGGGCGCGGGCGGTTGAAGAACTTCTTGGCAGAATCATCTACCACGTCTTCAGTAGCAACCACACGTTCAAACAGCGCAGCCACTTTCGGCAACTTCTCAGCGGTAAATTCTGGCCCCATCACGTCGGCAAAGCGCCAGACATCTTCCTGGGCATCGGCAATTGCGGCCTTCTCCTGCTCAGGTGTACGGCTGGCCTGAATCGCCAACAACTCTTTCAATTCGGCTTTGGTCTGGGCTGAGTCATCCGCCGGTGGTGCTGGCAGATATTTACTCAGATCAACCTCTTTGCTGGTGATAAAAGGTTTAGCCTCTTCGGCCGCATGTGCGGTAAAGGCAGCGGAGGTAAAGGTTAAAAAGAGTAATGCGACGAGTGACTTACGCAAGGAAGATCTCCTGTTATTTTTTTTGAATAGCAGGAGAGTAAAGAGTCAGTGTGACAGCTTTATGACATTCCCCCCGCCATGAGGGCAGGGGTATTGAGGATTCAGGCTAAAACGGTACGGACGAAGTCTTCTATCTCCTTGCTCTGGCCGCTTTCAAACAGACATTGCTGGAAACGAGGGCCGCTGACCGCAGTTTTCACCAGCTCCTGATCAATCGCGCGCAGGGTGTCGAGATAGTTATCTTTTACCACGGCGGCTTTGACCTGATTGAGAATGCCTGCGTTACGCACCTGTGGCTCTTTACGGTCCGCCGGATAGCCCTCGCCTTTGACACCGGTGAAAGCTTTCTCAAAAATAAAGCGTACGTTCAGCTCCGCACCCCACCCGTAGCCTTTGGCGAACGGCAGTGACAGCGCATTGCCATTATTAATCTGAGCGAAGAGATAGGCATCAGCGGGGTCAATGCAGTAACCGCAAATCACGCCGGGATGAATATTTAGCGACATCAGTGCGCCCTGCCCAGTACCGCAACCGGTTACCACAAAATCCACCGCTTTGGCGTTGAGCAAAATGCTGGCCATAATACCTAAATGAATGTAGGTGAGGTGGTGATCCTGCTCGTCGCTCATGCCGACGTTGTAAACCGGATAGGATTTCTCATCCGCGACGGTTTTCAACTCTTTCAGCACCGACGCATTTTTAGCGGCCTGGCTATTTTCCATCATCAATGCAATTTTCATCTCCCCCCCAAATAATAAAACGCCATTTCATTTTAATGATAATAGCGTTTTATCAGGTACCCAGCAGAATTATTGCGTGACCAGACTCACAAAAACGGGTCTCAGTCCTGCATCAGTGCACTGCGTCCGCCATCCATGACAATCGTTGTTCCGGCGATAAAACCAGCCAGCGGGCTGGCGAGGAAAATACACAGTTCACCGACCTCCTCCGGTTGCCCCAGGCGTCCCACCGGATGTTTCTGGATGGTCTGTTCGCGGGCGATTTTTGCATCCGGGTGCGAGTCAAACCACACCTGGTTACCTGCGGTATCGATAAAACCCGGTGCAATGCCGACTGCGCGGATGGCTGGCCCCCACTCAATTGTCAGGCTTTGCACCAGCGATAACAGTGCACGCTTAGTGATGTTGTATGGCGCGCAGCCCGGCATGGTAGAGAAGGCATGGTTGGACGTCATCACCAGAATCACGCCGCGGGAGCGCTCCAGCGCATGGCGGAAGCACTTGGCCATAAACCAGTGCGAACGCAGATTGAGATCGAGATTGTGATGCCAGTCCCCTTCATTGCAATCGATGCCCTTGAACACGTTTTTACCGGCATTCGACACCAGCACATCCACGCGGCCATACAGTGCTTCGGCTTTTTCGGCAAACCCGGCAATGGCTTCCGTTTGGGTTACATCCACCGAAATGTAGTGGAAATGTTCAGGATACTGCGCCATTAATTCGCGGGCATGCGGCGCTTTCTCAAGCGGGGAAAATGCGCCGCCAATAACGATATCGCCTTTTTGTAAAAAGGATTTTGCGATCGCCAGGCCAATTCCCTGGCTGGCGCCGGTCACTATAACGACGCGAGATGCTTTATCTGACATATCAATTCCTTGAAGAAGTATTCTGACGCAACACTCTGCGCCAGTGGCCAATTTACAGCGCAAAAGTGGTGATGAAATCGCTGAGCTGCACATTGTCGTCGTCGGTCAGCACCCAGCCGGGATGACGACAGTAATCACTGGCAATGATGCCACGACGATACAAAATGGTTTTTTCCGCCTGAATGATGTACTCGCAGTGCGTCATCCAGCGGGTGATCCACGGCAGCAGTTTTGCGTGCAGCTCGCTCGCCTCTGCGCCTTTGCCTTGTTGCCACAGGCGGTAAATCTGCACATAAATCTCAGTGAAGGAGCAGCCCGGCATCACGCCCTTGCCCCCCGCCTCAAGCATTGGCAGCATATAAAGCCCGGCATAGCCATTCATCACGCGGGCCTGTGGAGCAAGTTGCAGAAACTCACGGGTATAATCCACGGGCGGATTGCACTCAATTTTGAAAACCGCGTGCGGGTAGCGCTCCGCTACGTCACTGAGTTGTTCAGGTGTGATTGAAAGCCCCGTCTCCCCTGGTGCGTACTGCACCATCACCGGAATATCCACTGCCTCCAGCACCGAGAATATATGGTGACGAATGGCCGCGGGTCCCGGTTGCAGGAAGAACGGCGGCAGCAGCATCAGCGCATCGGCCCCCTGCTTCTGGTAGCTTTGTGCGCGTTTAACCGCGACTTCAGTACTGTGATCGGTGACCGACAGCGCGCGGTACATACCGCTTCCGCTGAGGTCAGAGAGAAACTGCGTGGCCAGCCGTGCGCGTTCACCGTCTTCCAGTTTTGGAAACTCGCTGGCAATGCCAAACAGCGTCAGACCGTCCGCGCCGGTACCGGCCAGATGTTCCAGCAGGCGACCAAAACTGGCGTAATCAACGTTGCCGCTGGAAGTAAACGGCAAAGCGGCGATCGGGTTAACGCCCTGCACTTTTGTTGATAGATTCAATTAATCGACCTCACTCTGATCGGCCAGCACAGCGCCCTCGGCGGCCGATGATGCCCAGCGACGGTATAAACGCAGGAAGCCACGCGGCACCTGTTTTTCCACCGGAACCCAGTGCGTACGGCGTTCGGCTAAAATTTCCGGGGCGACATTCAACGTCAGGCTACGGGCCGGAATATCAATCGTGATGGAATCCCCCGCTTCGACCAACGCTAAATCGCCACCGTCGCAGGCTTCAGGTGAAATATGCCCGACAAACAGACCACGGTTGGAACCGGAGAAACGACCGTCGGTGATCAGCGCACAGCTGTCGGACAGATTCATCCCCTCGAGGCATTTCATCGGCTTATACATCTCCGGCATGCCCGGTCCCCCCTTCGGCCCTTCATAACGCAAGACCAGCACGCTGCCCGGCGGAATTTCACCTGAAAGGATCGCATCCACCGACTCCTGCTCACTATTGAATACCACCGCAGGCCCCGTGAAGGTCATCAGATTTTCCGGTACTGCGGCAGGTTTTACCACGCAACCGAGAGGAGAAAGGTTACCGGTCAACACCGCGACACCCGCCTCGTTACGCACCGGGATCGCCAGCGTATGAACCACTTCCGGACGCGAGGTTTTTTGCCTGCCCATCGCCAACCATTCACGCTTGGTCTGGCCGTTAACGGTCAGCGCATCCAGATCCATCAGCGCCTGCAACTCATTCTCTACCGCGGCCACGCCACCTGCCTCCCAGAAGTCAATCATGTCGTATTCGGACGCCGGATACAGTGACGCCACCAGCGGGACCTGATGACTGAGCACATCGAAAGCGTGCAGCGGCAGATGACCATATTCCGCTTCGTAGTGAATCGCCTGTAAGTGAAGAATGGCGTTCGTCGAGCCACCGGTTGCCAGCAGATAGATCATGGCGTTACGCAGGGAAGCAGGCGTGATGATTTGCCGCGCATTCACGCCACGTTTGACCAGATCCACCGCCGCGCGCCCGGTTTCGTGCGCACATTCGCGGCGTTCCACGGAGATGGCCGGCAAGGTGCTGCTGCCCGGTAAACTCATGCCCAGCACTTCGGCAATACAACACATGGTATTGGCAGTGCCATACATGGTGCAGGAGCCAGGACCGGGCTCAGCGATATCTTCGATATGACGGAATTCAGCTTCATCAATTTCGCCACGACGCTTCCAACCAATGGCTTCAGTGACAATATTGCCGTCCCAGTCTTTGCCCTTATATCTCGCCGGGTACATCGGGCCGCCGTTGACCATGATGGCGGGGATATCCAGTCGCGCAGCGGCCATCAGCATGGCGGGCACAATTTTGTCACACGAACCGAGCAGCACCATGCCGTCAAAGCGGTGCGCGCGCATCATCACTTCAATGGAGCTGGTGATCACTTCGCGGGCCGCCAGAATATAGCGCATCCCAAGGTGGCCCTCGGCAATGCCGTCGCACGGCGCGATGGTACCAAACACCATGCCAACGCCACCCGCTTCATCGATACCTTTCAGCACGTGCTGCGTCAGCTCGTTCAGATTGGCATGCCCCGCTGTCGCATTGGTGTAGCTGTTCACCACCGCAATCACCGGTTTACGCAACTGCTCGTCAGTATGACCCATTGATTTATACAGGGCGCGTTTCAGTGCGCCGTCATCGCCTTGTAAAATCGGGTTGAAGTGGTCTTCACCACAGGTACCGCAACCTCCACCACCACATCCACTCATAGACTTTCTCTCCTCGAAATCGGTTCATTGCCGGTGTTAACCGGCGTAATTGCTGCCGCCTGTAGGCTGGGGTTAATCAGCCTGGCGGGCAGAAGAAATATCAACGGGGCGCACAACAGCAGGAAACCCGCCAGAATGTACAAACCCGTACTGGTCGTACCGGTGTTGTCTTTGAGCCAGCCAAGCACCACCGGCCCGAAGAAACCGGCCAGGTTGCCCACGGAGTTCACCAGGGCGATACCGGCAGCAGCCGCCGTGCCCGACAGCAACGTGCCGGGCAGGCTGATATAGGTAGGAATCAACGCCAGGGTTCCGGACATCGCAAGGCATATCCACGCCATCATCCACACCGTCGACCCGCTGCAATACGCACTGAACGACAGCCCAACGGCGCCGATAATCGCCGGAATAGCGATGTGCCAGCGGCGTTCGCGCTTCAGGTCAGAGTGGCGGCTGTTCCACACCATAAATGCTGCACCAAACACGTACGGCAACGCCGCCAGAAAGCCGATTTTCAGGTCATCGGTGACACCGGAAGATTTAATGATCGACGGCAACCAGAAGTTGATGCCGTAGTAGCCAATGTTAAAACTGAAGAAAATCAGCGCCAGCAGCCACACGTAGCGGTTGGAAAGCATCGAGCGCAGGTTCTGCTGCGGCTTTCCGGCGTTGGCAATCAGCTGGCGATTTGTATCGGTGGCCAGATCGTCGATCACCACCTGTTTTTCAGCGTCGGTTAACCATTTGGCTTCGGCCACGCTGTTGTCCATAAATCGCAACACCACAAACGCCAGCAGGAATGACGGCACCGCTTCGACCACAAACAGCCACTGCCAGTTATGCAGGCCATCTACGTTCTCGAAGAACTTCAAAATGGCACCGGACAGTGGGCTGCCGATGATGGTCGACAGCGGGGTCACCAGAATAAACAGCCCGAGGGTGCGGGCCGAACGCCACGACGGGAACCACAGCGTGAGATAAAAAACGATGCCGGGGAAGAAGCCGGCCTCAGCCACGCCGAGTAGAAAACGCAGCACGTAGAACTGGGTTGATGAGGTCACAAACACCATGGCGGCCGACAACACCGCCCAGCTGATCATGATGCGTGCTATCCACACGCGGGCGCCGAAGCGCTGCATCATCAGATTGCTCGGCAACTCAAACAGAAAATAACCGATGAAGAATATTCCGGCCCCCAGGCCATAAACGGTATCGCTGAAATTCAGCGCATCCTGCATATGCAGCTTGGCGAAACCGATATTTACCCGGTCTAGATAGGCGAAGAAATAACACAAAATTAAAAACGGGATTAGCCGTCGGGTAATTTTGCGATATACCCCGTCACTGCCTGCACCGGGGGAGGCGATCTGTTTATTCATGGTCATCTCTCTTGTTGATTGCTGAACTACGCCAGTACAACGATTAACGACAGAACTACACGCTACCGACCTGACGCAGGCGTTTGCCGGACATCAGGTTTTTCTCGATATTTTCGAGGGAGATATTTTTGGTTTCCGGAATGAAGATGATGGTCAGAACGATGCACACCACGTTAAGCACGCCATACAACCAGAAGGTGGCGGCGCTGCCCATAAAGTCGATCAGCGTCAGGAAAGTGGCGCCGATGATCATGTTGGCGATCCAGTTGGCCATGGTGGAACAGGTGACGCCAAAATCGCGGCCTGCCAGTGGTTGGATCTCAGAGCACAACACCCAGATCAGCGGACCGGCGCTCATGGCAAAACCGGTAATGAAGATAAGCAGCAGCAGAACGGCAGTGTATTGCTGCGCAACCGACGTGATACCCACGAAGAACATGTAGCCCATCAGCCCCATGCAAACGCCCATCACGCTGAAGCCCAGTTTCAAAATCGGTTTACGTCCCCAGCGGTCCACCAGACCAATAGCGATGAAGGTCGCCAGAACGTTGACCAGACCGGCGATCACCGTGCCCCACATCTGCTCTTTGGTGGTCGCAAAACCGGCGATAGCGAAGATTTTCGGCGCGTAATACATGATCACCGTCATACCGGTGAACTGCTGCATGAATTGCAATAACACACCAAGGTAAGTGGAACGACGGAAGTGGCTGTTGGTGCGGAATAACTGCCAGCCGCGCTGTTTTTGCTGCACATTTTCCCGGATAGCATCCAGCTCTTTGCGTGCATCTTCACTGGAGGATCGCAGCAGCGTCAGCATCTTCATCGCCAGATCGTTCTTACCTTTCATCGACAGCCAGCGCGGGCTTTCCGGCAGCGTCAGGACGCCGATAAACAGAACCAGCGCCGGGAATGTAATAATGCCCAGCATCCAGCGCCAGTTACCGCTGGCACTGAAGCCCACGTCAGACAGGAACGCCGCCAGGATGCCGATGGTGATCATCAACTGATAGAGCGAAATCATGCTGCCGCGAATATGCTCTGGCGCAATTTCCGACAGATAAAGCGGGGCCACAAACGAGGCAACGCCCACTGCCACACCCAGCAAGAAGCGGGACACTTCCAACATGAGCAAGTCCGGTGCAAAAGCGCAACCCAGCGAACCGACCACGAACAACACCGCGCCGATCAGCAGGGTCTTTTTGCGCCCGATACGCCCGGACATCGGCCCACTGCACAGCGCGCCAAACGTGGCACCGAGCATCATGATGCTGACAACCATCTCCTGCTGATGGCTGCTTAAACCAAACTCATGCGCGAGAAAGGGTAACGCGCCGGCAATAACGCCCATGTCCAGACCAAATAACAGCCCGGCTAATGCGGCCAGGACGCAAATCAAATACGTTTGCCCGTTGGTGTGGGGTAAATTCCGAGTGCTCATAAAGTACCTTCCGTGTAAAAACAGACCGTTGTTATAGTTGGAATAGCGAAGCTCGCTGTCCGTTGAATGAGGTATGAAGTCGAAGCAGTGCGCCATCCTGCGGCGTTGGCGTTAACAGGCCATCGCGGGCCGACGTGACATAAAGGTCTGAAAGGTCGGGGCCGCCGAAAGCGCAGCTGGAGGGTTGCTGAACCGGCAAAGGCAAGGTGTCGATAAACTCAGGCGCGGCGGCCGTGAGTTGATAACGCGCCAGGCATCCCGCCCCCCAACGGGCATTGAACATCAGGCCGCTGGCGTCGAGCGCCGAGCCGTCGGCAAAAAACTCACCGCTCGGCCAGCTCATCAGGGTTTCAGGTGACATCGCCTCGGCCGGTGAACGGTAAAAACGGTGGGCAAAGGTGTCGCCAAACCACGCATAGCCACCGAACCACAGCAGAGTGTTAGGTACATGCTGACCGCCAAGCATCTGCACTGGCTCTTTATCGCCAGATTCGAAGCGGTACCAGCTGCCTTTAACCTGCTGCGCGTTGATGTCCATGGTGCTGAACCACAGCGAACCGTCCGGCGCGACGGCCGCTTCGTTCGGCCGGGTCTGGGCGTCTTCGATCCACGGACAGAGTGTGGAAAAAGAGCGCCGCCGGGCGTCATACAGCTTCAATCCAGCGCTGGTCACCAACAGCAACTGATCCGGTTGGTCGGTTAACAGAGCCGCACTGCAAATAAAGGGTAACGGATGAATCTCGATGTCATCACCGCGCTCAGGCCACAGGCGCAGAAGGCGCTGCTGTACAATGTCGACCCAAATCAGTGACTGAGTCGCGCAGCACCATACCGGCGTTTCGCCAAGCATCGCGCGGTAGTTGCCAACGGATTGTGCCGGGCTGAGTATTGATCCGTTCATCGGCGGTTACCCGCCCAGGCGTTGTTGCCAGGCGTGGCGATAGGCATCGGCCTTGGCACGCAGAGCATTCAGTGACATACCGGGTTGATACAGCCCGCCGCCCAGGCCAAATCCCTGCGCACCAGCCTGTACATACGTGCCCATTTGCGCTGCATCGGCCGCAATGCCACCGACCGGCAGGCAAATCACTTCACGCGGTAACACGGCGCGCATGGCCTTGGTGACGACAGGCGTGACGATTTCCGCCGGGAATAATTTCAACCCGTGCGCACCAGCCTGCAGGGCACGAAATGCCTCGGTAGGCGTCGCCACGCCCGGCAGGCTAATCAGATTCAACGTACAGCTTGCTTCAATCACCGCGATGTCCGCGTTAGGCGAAATAATTAATTGCCCGCCCGCCTGTGCTACCTCAATAACCTGCTGCACCGTGAGTACCGTACCGGCACCGACATAGGCACGTGAACCGAGTACGTCAGCCATGATGCCGATCGATTCCAGCGGTGACGGGCTGTTCATCGGCACCTCAAGGTAGGTAAAACCGCACTCCAGCAGCGTCAGCGCCACACCTTCTGCTTCAGCAGGGGTGACACCGCGCAAAATCGCTACCAGTGGCAGTGAACACTGCTGCCACGCCTGGGAAAATTTCTGATAATTCATGCGAAGACTCCACTGTGATAAATCTGTGATAAGCCCTGAACAAAACAGTCCGAGCCGTCCGCCGCGTGCAGGGGGATGCCAAAGTGCCGGGCTGCGCGCTGATAACTCAGGGTCAGCGCCGGGGAACCCACGACCCAGGCATTGTCAGTATCCAGCGCTGCCATCTCACTGCCGATCAACAGCCCCGAGAGATAGCTACTGACCTGGGCAGGAGTGATCGCACCGCTCAGACGTAAGGTACGGGCAGAAAAAATCGCGTGACTGAGGAAAGGGGTGTTCTTGCTATTGGCAACGCCGAGGTCAAAGGCCGTGTCATCATGTTCACAGGAGGGTAAATCTTTGCCGAGTAAAGAATGGTTAATCAGCGTGGCGTAGAATTCGCCAGTCATGAAGGTGCAGAAATCGATGAGTTTGCCGTCACGCAGGCGGGCGTGTTTGCTGTGGGTACCGGGCAGGATCACCCGGTGTGTCGCCGCAGGATGCCGTTCCGCCAGCCCTAAAAGCTGTACTTCTTCGCCGCGCATAACGTCTGGGAACCCCCACTCGCTTTCACAGGTCGCCCCGGCCACGATATGACAGCGACTGCCCCACGGCGTCGCGACCTCGGCCGTATGCGTGGCAAAGTCACCGGCGTGCGCAGGCAGCGTGACATAGGGTACTTCCGCCCAACCCTGTTGCGAGCCCACCATGCCTGCCATCAGAATCGGCAACTTATCATGCTTTGTGAGCCATTCGCCCAGCAGGGATTGCAGAGTGGTCGCAAACTGGCGGTCAGTCACCTGCAGCAAACCCAGCGGGGCGCTCAGGCGCTCTTTAATCTCATCGTGATTAATCAGAAACGCACGAAAGTTGGTGGTTCCCCAGTCAACGGCTATCCAATGGTTATTCATTCTTGTAATACCTATTTATATATCTTGTATTACAAGTAGCATAGAAATAAAACAGTCCGCAATCTGTGAATCAGATCGCGGACTGGTGAAATAGTCCTTACATCAGGTGAGAGTATTTTTGCGGAGTGTCGCGCCAGAGGTTTTTATTGGCAGCTTCAAGCAGGATGCTGCGCATGATTTCGCGGGAGTTATCCACCTGTTTGAGGCGAATGGCTTCCATTAAGACACGGTGTTGCTCCACCGCCTCTTTGGTGAGTTGCAGGTCTTCTTCGAGTGTCTGCTTGAAAGAGAGCAGCATGGCCGCCGACAGCGCGCTGCCGATGGAGATCAAAAAAGGATTATGGCAGGCTTTGAGGATTGCCAGATGAAAGGCCAGATCTCCCTCCTCGAACAGGCTGGCGGAGTTTTGCTGCTGGCCTTGCAACATCAGGTTCCAGGCATCCTCCATTGCGGCCAAATCATGCCCGTTGGCGTTGCTGGCCGCCATGGCGGCAGCATTGGGCTCGAAGATCAGGCGCGTAACCATCAGATGCTCGACGATCCCCGGCTCGATGCCGACATCCTCAAGCCAGCTCAGCACATCGGCATCAAGGAAACTCCACATCTCGCGCGGGTTCACAGTAGTGCGACGTTTGGGCTGAATTGACAACATGCCCTTGGCAGCCAGGACCTGTAAAGCATTACGCACCGAGGTGCGTGAGGCCGAATAGTGCAGCGCCAGTTCATTCTCTCCGGCAATGGCGAGCCCGGCGGGCAACTCACCGCGGATCACGCGCATGGCCAGATCGCGGGTGATCGTTTCAGACACCGACGGACCGGTCGTTTTCATGGATGCCCCTTCTTTAGCGCTCTTAAAACGGTGATTGTAACCGCAGAACGCTGCAAAAAGTACGCATAACAGGAGGTTAATCCTCTGCCGCTACCGCCTTCAGCTCAGCAGCCCCAGTTTACCGGTCAATTTTCTGACGACTTTCTTTTTACCGGCCAGCGCAATGCCCAGCAGTTGCAGCGAGCCGGTGGGCACTGTGGCAACCGCCTGCTGAAAAGCGGCGTAGTCGGTGGTCTGCTGGCCTTCAACCGGAAAAATGACGCCATCCATCTCATCATCATTGAGTACGGTTTCATGGAGTTGCGACAAGGTCTGGCTGTCGGCCACCAGTACGCTGATGCCAATCGGGATCAGCCCTGGATGCGCGCGGTTGTCGCCATCGGTCAGTGCGCCACCCACCAGCCCGGGATGCCGCTGCCCCAGCGTCAGCGCCAGCACGGCCGCGGCATTGGCCGCATGACCCGCACTTAATGTTTGATTGATAACGATGACACACCGCTCTGGCAGCGTGGAGGAAACAGAAACAGCTGTTGCGGGGATATTCATTTTGCAGGCTCCGTTGTTTTAATCGTGTTTAAAACCGAGCATAGCCTGCAGGGATTTCTCAATCTGGAAGATTTGTGCACAGCCGACGGTAATGGGCCGGCGTCAGCTGATAGGCACGGCGAAACCAGCGCCCCAGATGACTCTGATCGGCAAAACCGAGATCGGCCGCCACCCTTACCGGCGAGCGCCCGGCAGCCAGCCATTCGCGGGCGCGGGTCAGTTTCAGCTGAATAAGATAGGCGTGTGGCGGTAAACCGAAGGCGGCTTTAAACGCGCGGGTGACGACAAAACGGCTTTCACCGAGGGCCGCAGCCAGCGGCTCCAGCCCGATATCTTCATGCAGATGCGCGTGCAGAAAATCACGGGCGCGATAAGCCAGCGGAGAAAATACGACGTCCGTATCAGTCTTGAGTTGCCAGGTGAGATGGCCGCCGAGCGCCTGCAATAAACCATCCAGCGCAGATTCGCGCACAATGCGCAGGTCCTTGTCATGCAACGCCTGAAACGCGCCGGAGATCGCCTGTGCCAGTCGGGGATCCTGCGCCAGCGTGTTCTCAAAACTCGGATCGCCGTGGCCGGCGGTGTCATGACGGCGGGCCGCCAGTTCGCGGCTCAGCCATTGCGGATCCAGATAGAGCATCTGATAGGTAAAACCGCCGGGCGCGATGGCATCGCCGTCGTGGATCTCACCGGGTTCAAGCATGAAAACTTTGCCGGGCAGGCTTTGATGTTTCTGGCGACGGCAGCTGAACTGCTGCACGCCCTGACGGGTAACGCCGACCAGATAGCTGTCGTGCCAGTGCGGATCGTAGGCGTGACCTTCAAAATGTGCCTGGATCGTCTCTATGCCGCTGTCTTTATCTTTCGATAAGTCGATCCAGTTCTTTGACGCCATCGCCCTGCTCCGCTGAGTGTATTAACAACAGAGTAACAAATAGGGGAAATGAATAAAATGCAGGTTTTTTTAGCTCCTCCCCCTTCACAGGGAGAGGAGCTAAAACATTAACGCTTCACGCTCTCAATAAACGTCTTACGGGCGGTTTTCGATCCAAGACGTTCCGCTTCATCCAGTAATTTCAGTGCCTTATCAACGTCACCCGCTTTCACTGCTTTCTTAATTGCGTCGTTGTAGTAGGTCTCTGAATCCGACAGCAATGGCTCGGCAGGTTTAGCCGGAGCGGCTGGTGCAGCGGCGCGCGCAGCCGGTGGCTGACCGACGACAACCGGTGCAGCGGCGGGCGCATCTTCGGCACTGTTGAAGCTTAACGCCTGGCCGATCATGATGTTGCCCGCTTTCTGCTCGGCGCGAACTTTAATGCTCAGCATGCCGGTTGGCGTATGGCGGGCCACCGGATCCGGAATATCCGGTACGGCGTTACCCACACCGGCAGCATAGGCTTTGGCCGGATTAGTCATCTGCGTGGTTTCAGCCAGATCCTGTTTGGTGGTGTACACCAGCAGGTAAATTTGTTTTTGACCCAGTGCCGGCGTCAGTTTCAGAGTGCCTTCCAGACGGTCGCTGGAGACAATGCCCGGTTTTTCATACGGAAAATAGCTCGACGGATAGTAGGCCGCCGGGCGCATCTGTTCGTCCAGCACCAGTACATTCGGCGCGTAGACCGTTTTACCGGTCGCGATACTGGTCAGGGTTATTTCCAGCGATCCACGGTCCGCAGGTAGCGCAAATGCCCCCACCGCGCCCTGAATGTCGCCCTGATTGATTTGCACGCCCGAAGCACTTAGCGTGACGTCCTGTGTCACCGGCGGAACCAATGGCGTCCACGATAAATTATGTAAGGTCTGAGCCGAAATCACCGGCGCAACCGACGCATCATTTTGCGCCGCATTCACCATTGCAGGTGTGGCAGCCAGCAGGCTCAGCGACAGACACAGTGACAGCAGATTTTTTTTCATCGTTATTTCCTTTTGAATCACCATGAAGGCTGGCAGTCAGCCTAAACATCCCGCCAGCCAGCACATCTTGTTACTGCGATTTACTTGTAGAGGTTTCCACTTTTTTCCTAACTCATTCGTGTTGCTGGAAGGCGGCAACCGGCCAAGTCCCCGGGAGCGTACATCAGTACGTGACCGGGGCGAGGCAGGGCAGACAACGCACCAGCGGCACGAAGGAGGACGGAAAAAATTACCACCAGATTTCCATCTGAGCCCCGAAGGTCACTTCACTGTCCTTACCACGACTATAGGTATGGGTGCTGGTGTCGTTCATCGCCAGACCGTTGTCCGGGCCGCTGTCAGTGTCGTAGCCCCATTTTTCATCCCAGTTGGCGTACGTCGCGAATACGCGGATAGCTGGACGTGACCAGATGCTGTCGCCTGCCTGCCACTGTTGCGCCAGCGTCACTTTGTACTGGCCGTTACGATCGCCGGTACGTTGTGATTTCACGTTGTCGTAACCGACTTCCATTAAGGTACTCATGATTGGTGTCCATTTGTACATCGGGCGAATACCCGCGGTGTACCAAGTGGTGCCGTTGTTATTATCGCGGTCAACATCCTGATACATCGCCACGTACATCAGGCTCCAGGTATCGTTGAAGTCGATAGCACCGTGGTCGATCACCCGCACCATGTGGCCGTTATTATTGATGCTGGCACCATTAGAGTGACCCGTGGCTGCACCGCTGTTAGGATCATTCATGGAATCCGTCGCATACTGCAGCACAAATTTGTTATAGCCGTTGTAGATGCTTTGCGTGTGTTCAGCCGTCAGCATTACGCCGTCTTTGGAGGCGTCATCAGCCAGTGAATAACCGTCACGCGCATTGGCACGACCATAATCCACACCCAACTCCAGCACGCCGCCCGGGTTCAGGTTCAGACCGGCCAGACGCACGTCGAAGACGTCGTTGGAAGTCGGCATTTCATTGCGCTGGTCGGCAATGTAGCCGTAAGAGCCGCCGCTTTCAGTATTACGCGTCGCAGCTAAAGACAATTTACCAAAGCCCAGATCCACATCTTCCAGACCGGCACCCGGACCGGAGATATCCCAGTAGTAGAAGTCGATCATATGAACGTCATGACGTTGGTAGAAACGTTTACCCGCCCACATGGTTGACCCTGGCAGCCATTCGATCAGGTTCTTACCTTTGACGTTCGCTTCACGGAAAGCCGGATCGGTTGATTCCCAGTCGTTCTGCTGTGACACGGAGTAGGCTACGTTGGTATCGAAGTAGAAACTTTTATCCCCCTCTTTCCACACTTCCTGCCCAAGCTTTAACTCAGCATAGGTTTCACATTCGTTACCCAGACGGTATTTACTGTCAGCGCCGGTCGCCTTGAAACACTGTTGCTCGCCACCGCTGCCGGTCCAGCCAATACCGGAACGCGCATAACCGGTGAAATCCACGGCCATCGCTGGTGTAGAAAGCATGCCAGCGGCAACGGCCAGAGGCAGAGAGTATTTACGCAGAGTTATCATCATTGTTCTCCTGTAGGGGGATGCGTGCTTTAAACGCCCGGCTCTGGGTGTAGCCGTCGGCACGCAGTCCCGTCCTC
>Ga0209848_1000363_pt1 | contig 20386 bp, 14 predicted proteins | sample OrgsoiDNA_201062_FD_185810 | JGI IMG/M metagenome (GOLD analysis project Ga0209848, IMG submission 185810) | Permafrost soil microbial communities from the Arctic, to analyse light accelerated degradation of dissolved organic matter (DOM) -... | ecosystem: Environmental > Terrestrial > Soil >...
GTTGTCTTGACCACGGAAATTCCAACGCTTGATCGTACCCTGGAAGCCTTTACCTTTGGACTGACCGGTTACATCAACCAGTTGACCAGCGGCGAAGATTTCAGCGTTGATCAGATCGCCAGCCTGGTAGTCGCCGTCTTCGAGACGGAACTCCATAACAGTGCGACCAGCTGCAACGTTTGCTTTAGCGAAGTGACCTGCTTGAGCAGCAGTCACGCGCGAAGCACGACGCTCGCCGACAGTGACTTGCACTGCACGATAGCCATCGGTTTCTTCAGTTTTGAACTGGGTGACGCGATTCGGTTCGATCTCAATGACCGTGACCGGAATGGAGACACCTTCTTCGGTGAAAATACGGGTCATACCGCATTTACGACCGACTACACCAATAGTCATGTTGTAAACCTCATGAGTGTACGGGGCTTTCACCCGCTATGGCCGCCCATTTCAGAGCGTTACACGACTAAGACCCGAGTCTTAGCCGAGGCTGATCTGTACTTCCACACCGGCCGCAAGATCAAGCTTCATAAGAGCATCAACGGTTTTATCCGTTGGCTGGACGATGTCCAGAACGCGCTTATGAGTACGGATCTCATACTGGTCGCGCGCGTCTTTGTTGACGTGCGGAGAAACCAGAACAGTGAACCGTTCTTTACGGGTAGGAAGTGGAATCGGACCACGCACCTGAGCACCAGTACGTTTCGCGGTTTCCACGATTTCCTGGGTGGATTGGTCGATCAGGCGATGGTCAAAAGCCTTCAACCTGATACGGATTTGCTGATTTTGCATTGGATTTCAGACTCCGGCTGCTATTCCCACCGAGCGCAATACGCCCGTTAAAAGGAGGCGCAATTCTATAGACGCTCCAGTAGGGTGTCAACCCAATAAAAAAGCCCCCGCAAGCGGGGGCTCTTTTTTGAATCAACGATTACTCGATGATTTTAGCTACGACGCCAGCGCCGACGGTGCGACCGCCTTCACGGATAGCGAAACGCAGACCATCTTCCATCGCGATGGTTTTGATCAGGGTGACAACCATTTTGATGTTGTCGCCTGGCATTACCATTTCAACGCCTTCTGGCAATTCGCAGTTACCAGTCACGTCAGTAGTACGGAAGTAGAACTGTGGACGGTAGCCTTTGAAGAACGGAGTGTGACGACCGCCTTCTTCTTTGCTCAGAATGTAAACTTCGGCTTCGAACTTGGTGTGCGGCTTAACCGAACCTGGCTTAACCAGAACCTGACCACGCTCAACGTCGTCACGCTTGGTACCACGCAGCAGAACGCCGCAGTTCTCGCCAGCACGACCTTCGTCGAGCAGCTTACGGAACATTTCAACACCGGTGCAGGTGGTGACAGTAGTGTCACGCAGACCAACGATTTCCAGTGGATCCTGAACCTTGACGATACCGCGCTCGATACGACCGGTTACAACAGTACCGCGACCGGAGATCGAGAAAACGTCTTCGATTGGCATCAGGAACGGCTTGTCGATAACGCGAACTGGTTCTGGGATGTAGCTGTCCAGAGTCTCAACCAGTTTACGAACGGCAGTGGTGCCCATTTCGTTGTCGTCAAGACCGTCCAGAGCCATACGAGCAGAACCGATGATGATCGGAGTGTCGTCGCCTGGGAAGTCATAGGTAGTCAGCAGATCGCGGACTTCCATTTCAACCAGTTCCAGCAGCTCAGCGTCGTCTACCAGGTCAGCCTTGTTCAGGAAAACCACGATGTACGGAACGCCAACCTGACGGGACAGCAGGATGTGCTCACGGGTTTGTGGCATCGGACCATCAGCGGCCGAACAAACCAGGATCGCGCCGTCCATCTGGGCAGCACCGGTGATCATGTTCTTCACATAGTCAGCGTGACCTGGGCAGTCAACGTGAGCGTAGTGACGGATTTTAGAGTTGTACTCTACGTGCGCGGTGTTGATGGTAATACCACGAGCTTTTTCTTCTGGTGCGCTGTCGATCTTGTCGAAGTCAACACGAGCCGAACCGAAAACTTCGGAGCAGACGCGAGTCAGAGCAGCGGTCAGAGTGGTTTTACCGTGGTCAACGTGGCCGATGGTGCCAACGTTTACGTGCGGTAGGGAACGATCAAATTTTTCTTTAGCCACGACAATTAACTCCTTGCCTAAAGGACTGAATCAGCCTTGTTTTTTGGTAACAGTTTCGACGATGTGCGACGGCGCTGTATTGTATTTTTTGAATTCCATAGAGTAGCTTGCGCGACCCTGAGACATGGAACGAACATCGGTCGCATAACCGAACATTTCGCCCAACGGAACCTCGGCACGAATCACTTTGCCGGAAACCGTATCTTCCATACCCAAGATCATGCCACGACGACGGTTAAGGTCGCCCATGACATCACCCATATAGTCTTCAGGCGTAACAACCTCTACCGCCATGATCGGCTCAAGCAACTCACCACCGCCCTTCTGGGCCAGTTGCTTGGTTGCCATGGAAGCAGCCACCTTAAACGCCATCTCGTTGGAGTCGACGTCGTGGTAAGAACCATCAAAAACGGTTGCCTTCAGGCCGATCAGCGGATAGCCGGCGACAACACCGTTCTTCATCTGCTCTTCGATACCCTTCTGGATGGCCGGGATGTATTCCTTAGGAACAACACCACCTACCACCTCGTTCACGAATTGCAGACCTTCCTGACCTTCGTCAGCAGGTGCAAAACGAATCCAGCAGTGGCCGAACTGACCACGACCGCCGGACTGGCGAACGAACTTGCCTTCGATCTCACAGTTCTTCGTGATGCGCTCACGATAGGAAACCTGAGGCTTACCGATGTTGGCTTCGACGTTGAACTCGCGGCGCATCCGGTCAACCAGGATGTCCAGGTGCAACTCGCCCATGCCAGAGATGATCGTTTGACCAGTCTCTTCATCAGTTTTGACGCGGAAAGAAGGGTCTTCCTGAGCAAGTTTGCCCAGAGCGATACCCATTTTTTCCTGGTCATCCTTGGTTTTTGGCTCAACGGCAACCGAAATAACCGGCTCCGGGAAGTCCATGCGAACCAGGATGATTGGCTTGTCAGCGTTGCACAAGGTTTCACCAGTGGTGACGTCCTTCATGCCGATCAGGGCCGCGATGTCACCAGCGCGTACTTCCTTGATCTCTTCGCGAGCGTTTGCGTGCATTTGCACCATACGACCCACGCGCTCTTTCTTGCCTTTGACCGAGTTGATCACGCCGTCGCCGGAGTTCAACACGCCCGAGTAAACACGGACGAAGGTCAGAGTACCCACGAATGGGTCGGTAGCGATCTTGAACGCCAGAGCCGAGAACGGTTCTGCGTCGTCAGCATGACGCTCCAGCTCGACAGTCTCGTCATCCGGGTCAGTACCCTTGATGGCCGGAATGTCGGTAGGCGCAGGCAGGAAATCGATAACGGCGTCGAGAACCAGGGGAACACCCTTGTTCTTGAAAGAGGAACCGCAAACAGCCAAGACGATCTCACCAGCGATAGTACGCTGACGCAGAGCGGCCTTGATTTCCTCGTTGGTGAGTTCTTCACCTTCGAGGTATTTGTTCATCAGCTCTTCGTTGGCTTCGGCCGCAGCCTCCACCATGTTGCCACGCCACTTCTCGGCTTCTTCCAGCAGTTCTGCAGGAATATCCTTACGCACAGGCACCATACCTTTGTCGGCATCGTTCCAGTAGACAGCTTGCATGTTGATCAGATCGATCTGACCCTGGAAGTTGTCTTCAGAACCGATAGCCAACTGGATCGGCACCGGGGTGTGACCCAGACGCTGCTTGATCTGACCGATCACGCGCAGGAAGTTCGCACCAGCACGGTCCATCTTGTTTACGTAAACAAGACGTGGAACGCCGTATTTGTTGGCTTGACGCCATACGGTTTCCGACTGAGGCTCAACGCCCGAGGTACCGCAGAACACAACGACAGCGCCGTCGAGTACACGCAGCGAACGCTCAACTTCAATAGTGAAGTCTACGTGGCCAGGGGTATCGATAACGTTGAAGCGGTGCTCGTCTTTGTACTGCTTCTCGGAACCCTTCCAGAAGGCGGTGATAGCAGCAGAAGTAATGGTAATACCACGCTCCTGCTCCTGCACCATCCAGTCTGTGGTCGCGGCGCCGTCATGCACCTCGCCCATTTTGTGACTTTTGCCGGTGTAAAAAAGGACGCGCTCGGTGGTGGTGGTTTTACCAGCATCCACGTGAGCAACGATACCGATGTTACGGTAGCGGCTAATCGGAGTAGTACGAGCCATAAAGCCCTCGCAAAATTAATGACGCTGAAATTAGAAGCGGTAGTGCGAGAACGCCTTGTTGGCCTCAGCCATACGGTGCACGTCTTCACGCTTCTTAACTGCAGCACCTTTGCCTTCGGCAGCGTCCAGCAGTTCGCCAGCCAAACGCAGAGCCATAGACTTCTCACCGCGCTTGCGCGCGAAGTCTACCAGCCAGCGCATTGCCAATGCGTTACGGCGAGACGGACGAACTTCGACCGGAACCTGGTAAGTAGCACCGCCTACACGGCGCGACTTCACTTCGACCAGCGGAGCGATGGCGTCGAGAGCTTTCTCGAAGATTTCCAGTGGGTCGCTGTTCTTACGTTCTTTAACCTTTTCCAGCGCGCCATAAACGATACGCTCGGCAACGGCTTTCTTGCCGCTTTCCATCACGTGGTTCATGAACTTGGCCAGGATTTGGCTTCCGTATTTTGGATCGTCAAGCACTTCGCGCTTGGCTGCTACGCGTCTTCTTGGCATGGATAAGCCCTCAAACGGTCTTCAGGTTAGCTCGGAATCTATAGCCCTTAGGCGTACGTCCGACCTTACTCTTATCGACTCAGAAAAATGAAAAACTACAATTCTTTACCGCAAGCCAGTACTACTTAGGCTTTTTGGTACCGTACTTCGAACGACCCTGGTTCCGGCCTTTAACGCCCGAGGTATCCAGAGAGCCGCGAACGGTGTGGTAACGAACACCTGGCAAGTCTTTTACACGACCGCCGCGGATCAGTACCACGCTGTGCTCTTGCAGGTTGTGGCCTTCACCACCGATGTACGAGGAAACCTCGAAACCGTTGGTCAGACGCACACGGCATACTTTACGCAGTGCCGAGTTAGGTTTTTTCGGCGTAGTGGTATACACGCGAGTGCACACGCCACGACGTTGCGGGCAGTTCTGCAGCGCAGGTACGTCGGATTTCTCGACGATACGCTTACGCGGCTGACGTACCAGCTGGTTGATAGTTGCCATCTACTAGCTCCACTGTTGTCTTGCGACGCTATTGTCTTGCAAGAAAAGCAAAATGGCAGGACGTGAGTCCCGCCAAATTTAGGGGTACAAGAGTCTAAAGAGGATCCTGTCCCCAGTCAAGGCAAAGCCCCGGCCTCTTCGTCAGAGAGCAGCAGTCAATGCCTGCCGCTCTGCGACGAAAAAACCAGGGCCCTACTCTTTAGTTACCGCTTGAGTTCAACGCTTCGGTCAGTGCAGCTTCCACTTCACTCGCGCTAACACGCAACGGCTTGTCTGCTTCACGACGACGCTTGCGCTCGCTGTGGTAAGCCAGACCGGTACCCGCAGGGATCAGACGACCCACGACTACGTTTTCTTTCAGGCCGCGCAGGTAGTCGCGCTTGCCGGTTACAGCCGCTTCGGTCAGTACGCGGGTGGTTTCCTGGAAGGAAGCCGCCGAGATGAACGATTCGGTGGACAACGATGCCTTGGTGATACCCAGCAATACGCGGGTAAACTTCGACACAAATTTCTCTTCGGTGGCCAGACGCTCGTTCTCTACCAGAACGTGAGTCAATTCCATCTGGTCGCCTTTGATGAAGCTGGAATCGCCGGATTCGGCAATTTCAACTTTACGCAGCATCTGACGAAGAATCGTTTCAATGTGCTTGTCGTTGATCTTCACGCCTTGCAGACGATAAACGTCCTGAATCTCGTTGACGATGTACTTGGCCAGCGCGCTGACACCCAACAGACGCAGGATGTCGTGCGGATCGCTAGGACCGTCGGAGATAACTTCGCCGCGGCTCACTTGTTCGCCTTCGAAGACGTTCAGGTGACGCCACTTCGGAATCAGCTCTTCGTACGGATCGCTACCATCGTTCGGTGTAATGACCAGACGGCGCTTGCCTTTGGTCTCTTTACCGAACGCGATGGTGCCGCTGACTTCAGCCAAAATCGAGGCTTCTTTCGGACGACGCGCTTCGAACAAGTCGGCAACGCGTGGCAGACCACCGGTGATGTCACGGGTCTTGGAGGTTTCCTGCGGGATACGGGCGATAACATCACCGACACCGACCTGCACACCATCCGCAACACCTACCAGGGCGTTTGCCGGCAGGAAGTACTGGGCAGGTACGTCAGTACCCGGCAGCAACAGATCCTTACCATCAACACCAACCATCTTGACCGCAGGACGAATGTCTTTACCTGCTGCAGGACGGTCTTTGGCATCCAGCACTTCGATGTTGGTCAAACCGGTGAGTTCGTCGGTCTGACGCTTGATCGTGATGCCTTCTTCCATGCCCACGTAGGTCACGGTACCTTTCATTTCGGTAACGATCGGGTGAGTGTGCGGGTCCCACTTGGCTACGATAGAGCCAGCGTCGACCTTGTCGCCTTCCTTCACCAGAATCACAGCACCGTAAGGCAGCTTGTAACGCTCGCGCTCACGACCGAATTCGTCCGCGATAGCCAGTTCGCCGGAGCGGGATACCGCTACCAGGTTACCGTCCAGACGCTCAACGTGTTTCAGGTTGTGCAGACGAACGATACCGCCGTTCTTGACCTGAACGCTGTCAGCAGCAGAGGTCCGGCTTGCCGCACCACCGATGTGGAACGTACGCATGGTCAGCTGGGTACCAGGCTCACCGATCGACTGTGCAGCGATTACGCCAACAGCTTCACCGATGTTTACCTGATGCCCGCGAGCCAGGTCACGACCGTAGCACTTGGCGCAGATGCCGTAACGTGTTTCGCAGCTGATCGGCGAACGTACGATCACTTCGTCGATGCTGTTCAGCTCGATGAACTCGACCCACTTCTCGTCGATCAGAGTACCGGCCGGAACAATGACTTCGTCGGTGCCAGGCTTGAATACGTCACGGGCGATAACTCGACCCAGTACGCGCTCGCCCAACGGCTCAACTACGTCACCGCCTTCAATGTGCGGTGTCATTACCAGACCGTGTTCAGTGCCACAGTCGACTTCGGTAACCACCAGATCCTGCGCCACGTCTACCAGACGACGGGTCAGGTAACCGGAGTTCGCGGTTTTCAACGCGGTATCCGCCAGACCCTTACGAGCACCGTGAGTCGAGATGAAGTACTGAAGTACGCTCAAGCCTTCACGGAAGTTCGCAGTGATCGGTGTTTCAATGATGGAGCCGTCAGGCTTGGCCATCAGGCCACGCATACCGGCTAGCTGACGGATCTGCGCAGCAGAACCACGCGCACCAGAGTCAGCCATCATGTACATCGAGTTGAAGGATTCCTGGTCCACGGTGTCGCCGTGACGGTCAACAACCTTCTCCTTCGAGAGGTTGGACATCATGGCCTTGGAGACCTCATCGTTCGCCTTGGACCAAAGGTCGATCACCTTGTTGTACTTCTCGCCCTGGGTTACCAGGCCAGATGCATACTGGCTTTCGATCTCTTTAACTTCTTCAGTTGCCGCGTCGATGATCCGAGCTTTCTCATCCGGGATAACGAAGTCGTTAACGCCGATGGAAACACCCGAGATAGTCGAGTAGGCAAAACCGGTGTACATCAACTGGTCAGCGAAGATCACGGTCTCTTTCAGACCAACCACGCGATAGCACTGGTTGATCAGCTTGGAGATCGCCTTCTTCTTCATCGGCTGGTTGACTACGTCGTACGACAGGCCGGCCGGAACCACCTGGAACAGCAACGCACGGCCAACAGTGGTGTCGACAATACGGGTGTTCTTGACGCTGCCGCCATCACGATCGTTGACCGTTTCGTTGATGCGGACTTTGACCTTGGCATGCAGCGCGGCTTCGCCAGCGCGGAATACACGGTCAACTTCCTGCAGATCCGCGAACACACGACCTTCGCCTTTCGCGTTGATCGCTTCACGGGTCATGTAGTACAGACCCAATACAACGTCCTGCGAAGGAACGATGATTGGCTCACCGTTGGCTGGCGACAGGATGTTGTTGGTCGACATCATCAACGCACGCGCTTCGAGCTGGGCTTCCAGCGTCAGCGGTACGTGTACAGCCATCTGGTCGCCGTCGAAGTCGGCGTTGTACGCAGCACAGACCAGAGGGTGAAGCTGGATAGCCTTACCTTCGATCAGAACCGGTTCAAATGCCTGGATACCCAAACGGTGAAGAGTTGGCGCACGGTTGAGCAGCACTGGGTGTTCGCGAATGACTTCAGCGAGAACGTCCCAAACCTCTGGCAGTTCGCGCTCGACCATTTTCTTCGCAGCCTTGATGGTGGTAGCGAGACCACGCATTTCAAGCTTGCCGAAAATGAACGGCTTGAACAGCTCGAGAGCCATTTTCTTAGGCAGACCGCACTGATGCAGACGCAGGGTCGGACCTACGGTAATTACCGAACGACCCGAGTAGTCAACACGCTTACCGAGCAAGTTCTGACGGAAACGACCTTGCTTACCCTTGATCATGTCAGCCAGGGATTTCAGAGGACGCTTGTTGGAACCGGTGATTGCACGGCCGCGACGACCGTTGTCGAGCAGTGCATCGACCGCTTCCTGCAACATACGCTTTTCGTTACGAACGATGATGTCCGGAGCGGACAGATCGAGCAGACGCTTCAAGCGGTTGTTACGGTTGATCACTCGACGATACAGATCGTTGAGGTCGGAAGTGGCGAAACGACCACCGTCCAGCGGAACCAAAGGACGCAGATCTGGCGGCAGAACCGGCAGAACGGTCAGAACCATCCACTCAGGAAGGTTGCCGGAACCCTGGAAGGCTTCCATCAACTTCAGACGCTTGGACAGCTTCTTGATTTTGGTTTCGGAGTTGGTTTGCGGAATTTCTTCACGCAGACGGCCAATCTCGTGTTCCAGATCGATAGCGTGCAACAGTTCGCGGACGGCTTCTGCACCCATGCGGGCGTCAAAGTCATCACCGAACTCTTCCAGTGCTTCGAAGTACTGCTCGTCGTTGAGCAACTGACCTTTTTCAAGGGTAGTCATGCCCGGATCGATAACGACGTAGCTCTCGAAATAGAGAACGCGCTCGATATCACGCAGGGTCATGTCCATCAGCAAGCCGATACGGGACGGCAGCGATTTCAGGAACCAGATGTGAGCAACTGGCGATGCCAGTTCGATGTGAGCCATACGCTCACGACGGACCTTGGCCAGTGCGACTTCAACACCGCACTTTTCGCAGATCACGCCACGATGTTTCAAGCGCTTGTACTTACCGCACAGGCACTCGTAATCCTTAACCGGGCCAAAGATCTTGGCGCAGAACAGGCCGTCACGCTCAGGCTTGAACGTACGGTAGTTGATGGTTTCCGGCTTTTTAACTTCACCGAACGACCACGAACGGATCATCTCAGGCGATGCCAATCCAATACGGATGGCGTCGAACTCTTCGACTTGACCCTGGTTTTTCAGCAAATTCAATAGGTCTTTCAAGGCCTTTCCTCCTGGCGGAGCAGGGGGCAGGCAAAACAGCCCCACCCCCGATTCGCGTCACGTGTTATTCGGTTTCCAGATCGATATCGATACCGAGCGAACGAATTTCTTTGATCAACACGTTGAAGGACTCGGGCATGCCCGGCTCCATACGGTGATCGCCGTCCACGATGTTTTTGTACATCTTGGTCCGACCGTTCACATCGTCCGACTTCACTGTGAGCATTTCTTGCAGAGTGTAAGCCGCGCCGTATGCTTCCAGCGCCCACACTTCCATCTCCCCGAAACGCTGACCACCGAACTGAGCCTTACCACCCAGCGGCTGCTGGGTAACCAGGCTGTAAGAACCAGTGGAACGCGCGTGCATCTTGTCGTCCACCAAGTGGTTCAGCTTCAGCATGTACATGTAGCCAACAGTTACCGGACGCTCAAATTGGTTACCGGTACGGCCGTCGAAAAGGCGCATCTGGCCGCTTTCCGGCATATCTGCCAGCTTGAGCATTGCCTTGATTTCGCTTTCCTTTGCACCGTCAAACACCGGAGTAGCCATCGGTACGCCGCCGCGAAGGTTCTTCGCGAGATCCAGAACTTCCTTATCGGACAGGTCATCCAGGTTTTCCTGACGACCACCGATTTCGTTGTAGATCTCGTTGAGGAACTTGCGCAACTCAACGACTTTACGCTGCTCTTCGAGCATACGGTTGATCTTCTCGCCCAAACCTTTTGCCGCGAGGCCAAGGTGAGTTTCGAGAATCTGACCCACGTTCATACGCGAAGGTACGCCCAACGGGTTGAGGACGATATCGACAGGCGTGCCATTGGCATCATGCGGCATGTCTTCAACAGGCATGATCACAGAGACCACACCTTTGTTACCGTGACGACCGGCCATCTTGTCGCCCGGCTGGATGCGACGACGGATTGCCAGGTAAACCTTGACGATTTTCAGAACGCCCGGTGCCAGGTCATCGCCCTGCTGCAGCTTGCGTTTCTTGTCTTCGAACTTGTCGTCCAGCAGACGACGACGATCAACGATGTAAGCCTGAGCTTTTTCGAGCTGCTCGTTCAGAGCATCTTCAGCCATGCGCAGTTTGAACCACTGACCATGCTCAAGACCATCAAGGATCTCGTCGGTGATGTCTTGACCTTTCTTCAGGCCAGCGCCGCCTTCGACCTTGTGGCCAACCAGTGCGGAGCGCAGACGTTCGAAAGTAGCGCCTTCGACGATACGGAACTCTTCGTTCAGGTCCTTACGGATTTCGTCGAGTTGGGTCTTCTCGATAGACAGTGCACGAGCATCACGCTCAACGCCGTCACGAGTGAACACCTGCACGTCAATGACAGTGCCCTTGGTACCGGTTGGTACACGCAGGGAAGTGTCCTTAACGTCGCTCGCCTTCTCACCGAAGATTGCACGCAGCAGTTTTTCTTCCGGAGTCAGCTGGGTCTCGCCTTTCGGAGTGACCTTACCAACCAGGATGTCGCCTGCGCCTACTTCAGCACCTACATAAACGATACCAGCCTCATCAAGCTTGTTCAGTGCAGCTTCACCCACGTTCGGGATGTCTGCAGTGATTTCCTCAGGCCCAAGCTTGGTGTCACGTGCCACACAGGTCAGTTCCTGAATGTGGATCGTGGTGAAACGGTCTTCTTGAACCACACGCTCTGACAGGCAGATGGAGTCTTCGAAGTTGAAACCGTTCCAGGCCATGAACGCGATACGCATGTTCTGACCCAGCGCCAACTCACCCATGTCGGTGGAAGGGCCGTCAGCCATGATATCGCTACGCTCAACGCGATCACCCTTGCTCACCAGCGGGCGCTGGTTGATGCAAGTGTTCTGGTTGGAGCGGGTGTATTTGGTCAGGTTGTAGATGTCGACACCAGCTTCGCCGGTTTCAACTTCATCATCAGCAACACGAACCACGATACGGCTGGCGTCGACCGAGTCGATCACACCGCCACGACGAGCCACGACGCAAACGCCGGAGTCACGCGCAACGTTGCGCTCCATACCCGTACCTACCAGCGGCTTGTCGGCACGCAGGGTAGGAACAGCTTGACGCTGCATGTTCGAACCCATCAACGCACGGTTGGCGTCGTCGTGCTCGAGGAACGGAATCAGCGAGGCCGCAACCGAAACTACCTGCTTCGGAGAAACGTCCATCAAGGTCACGTCTTCCGGTGCCTTGACCGTGAATTCGTTGAGGTGACGTACTGCTACCAGTTCGTCTACCAGCTGACCTTTATCGTTCATGGTGGCCGAAGCCTGAGCGATAACGTGGTCTGCTTCCTCGATCGCGGAAAGGAACACGATCTCGTCTGTTACCAGCGCGTCTTTAACAACACGGTACGGGCTTTCCAGGAAGCCGTACTGGTTGGTACGAGCGTAGGCCGCCAGGGAGTTGATCAGACCAATGTTCGGACCTTCCGGCGTCTCGATCGGGCATACACGACCGTAGTGAGTCGGGTGTACGTCTCGAACTTCAAAGCCTGCGCGCTCACGAGTCAAACCGCCAGGGCCGAGTGCAGACACACGACGCTTGTGGGTGATCTCGGACAGCGGGTTGTTCTGGTCCATGAACTGGGACAGCTGGCTGGAACCGAAGAACTCTTTCACCGCAGCAGCAACTGGCTTGGCGTTGATCAGGTCCTGAGGCATCAGACCTTCGCTTTCCGCCATCGACAGACGCTCTTTGACCGCACGCTCTACGCGCACAAGGCCAACACGGAACTGGTTCTCGGCCATCTCGCCAACACAACGAACACGACGGTTACCCAAGTGGTCGATGTCGTCGACGATGCCTTTACCGTTGCGGATATCAACCAGTGTCTTGAGAACAGCGACGATATCTTCTTTGCACAACACGCCCGAACCTTCGATCTCGGTACGACCGATACGACGGTTGAACTTCATCCGGCCGACCGCAGACAGGTCATAGCGCTCAGGGCTGAAGAACAGGTTGTTGAAAAGGGTTTCAGCTGCGTCTTTGGTTGGTGGCTCACCAGGACGCATCATGCGATAGATTTCGACCAGCGCTTCGAGTTGATTGCTGGTGGAGTCGATCTTCAGGGTGTCGGATACGAACGGGCCGCAGTCGATATCGTTGGTGTACAACGTTTCGACGCGAACAACCTGAGCCTTGGCAATCTTGGCCAGGATCTCGGTGTTCAGCTCGGTGTTGCACTCAGCGATGATCTCACCAGTGGCCGGATGCACGATGACCTTGGCGGTAGTGCGACCGAGGACGTAGTCCAGAGGCACTTCCAGCGTCTTGATCCCGGCTTTTTCCAGCTGGTTGATGTGGCGCGCAGTAATACGACGGCCTTGCTCAACAATGACCTTGCCCTTGTCATCCTGGATGTCCAGAACGGCAATTTCACCACGCAGGCGCTGAGGCACCAGTTCCAGGCTCAGGTTTTCACCTTGAACGTGGAAAACGTTTGTGGTGTAGAAAGCGTCAAGCACTTGTTCAGTCGTATAACCCAGCGCACGCAACAGCACCGATGCAGGCAGCTTGCGACGACGGTCGATACGTACGAATACGCAATCCTTCGGATCGAACTCGAAATCGAGCCACGAACCACGGTAAGGAATGATACGCGCGGAGTAGAGCAGTTTACCGGAGCTGTGCGTCTTGCCGCGGTCGTGGTCGAAGAACACGCCTGGCGAACGGTGCAGCTGGGAAACGATAACGCGTTCGGTACCATTGATAACGAAGGTACCGTTCTCAGTCATCAGGGGGATTTCACCCATGTAGACTTCTTGCTCTTTGATGTCCTTGATCGCTTTGTTCGACGATTCTTTGTCGAAAATGATCAAGCGGACCTTCACCCGCAGAGGTACAGCGTAAGTCACACCGCGCAGCACGCACTCTTTGACATCAAATGCCGGTTCGCCCAAGCGATAACCTACATACTCCAGCGCAGCATTGCCGGAGTAGCTGATGATCGGGAAAACGGATTTGAAGGCTGCATGCAGACCGACGTCGCGGAACTGATCTTTGGTCGCTCCCGCTTGCAGGAATTCGCGATACGAATCCAGCTGGATGGCCAGGAGATACGGCACATCCATTACGTCCGGCAACTTGCTAAAGTCCTTGCGGATACGTTTTTTCTCAGTATATGAGTAAGCCATCAGCGTTCCCCAGCTTGGTCACCTGCTTGTTTGGCTTCTCCCGACGGGAGCAGCCAGAAAATCGTGCAAACCCCTTGGTTTGCGCCACCCCTCGGGTGGTACCGCACGTTACAGAGATCGACCCAGTCAATCATCTATAACGGAAAAAGGCCGGTGGCAAGAGCCACCAGCCATCAGCCTTTCGCTTAACGCTTGGGCTGGACACTCAAAGTCGATGCTTATTTCAGCTCGACTTTAGCGCCTGCTTCTTCCAAGACAGCCTTGGCTTTCTCAGCAGCGTCTTTAGCTACAGCTTCCAGAACCTGGCCTGGAGCGCCGTCAACTACAGCCTTGGCTTCTTTCAAGCCCAGACCGGTCAGCTCACGTACTGCCTTGATCACGTTAACTTTCTTCTCGCCGGCTTCAACCAGGATAACGTTGAACTCGGTTTGTTCTTCAACAACTGCAGCTACAGCAGCTGGGCCAGCGGAAGCAGCAGCGGCGGTAACGCCGAAGGTTTCTTCCATTGCCTTGATCAGCTCAACAACTTCCAGAACGGTTTTCTGGCCGATTGCTTCGATGATTTCTTGGTTCGACAGAGCCATGACTCTAATTCCTGTATTGGGGGACGACCTACGCGGCCATCTTGATAAACAAATAAACTTGAAAGGAGACGCGCCTTAAGCGGCGGCAGCTTCTTTCTGGTCGCGAACGGCCGCCAGAGTACGAGCCAATTTGCTGGTTGCGCCTTGAATCACGCTCATCAGCTGAGAAATTGCTTCGTCACGGGTCGGCAGAGTTGCCAGTACATCGATCTGATTAGCTGCGAGGAACTTGCCCTCGAACGCAGCTGCCTTGATCTCGAACTTGTCCTGACCTTTGGCGAATTCCTTGAACAGACGGGCAGCAGCGCCAGGATGTTCGTTGGAGAATGCAACCAGGGTCGGGCCTGTGAACACGTCGTTGAGCACGTCATATTGAGTGCCAGCAACAGCGCGCTTCAGCAGGGTATTACGTACAACACGTACGTAAACGCCAGCTTCACGGGCCTCTTTACGGAGTCCGGTCATTGCGCCTACTGTCACACCACGGGCATCAGCCACGACAGCGGACAGAGCGACTTTGGCAGCCTCGTTGACTTCAGCGACGATGGCCTTCTTGTCTTCGAGTTTAATTGCCACGGGTTAACTCCTGCTTGTTACCGTTTCATCCAACCGTAGCTGGATGTCGTTTTGGTGTCTGATTCGATAAGGAACCGGGAGCACCATCTGCGTAGGCTTGAGGTTTAAGACTTGCGTCGCCTACGGTCTTGGATAGCCCCCGCCAGGCAGGGACCCCAATCTTTCATTGATGTGGTTACCCACATCAATTTGTCTTACGCGTCCAGCGAGCCTTGGTCGATGACCAGACCTGGGCCCATAGTGGTGCTCAGGGTAACGCGCTTGACGTAGATACCTTTCGAGGAAGCTGGCTTGATACGCTTCAGATCAGCGATCAGGGCTTCAACGTTTTCCTTCAGCTTGACAGCGTCGAAACCGACCTTGCCAACGGAAGTGTGAATGATGCCGTTTTTGTCGGTGCGATAACGAACCTGACCAGCCTTGGCATTCTTGACGGCAGTAGCCACGTCAGGAGTAACAGTGCCGACTTTAGGGTTAGGCATCAGACCACGTGGACCCAGGATCTGGCCCAGTTGACCAACAACACGCATTGCGTCCGGGGAAGCAATAACGACGTCGTAGTTCAGATCGCCGCCTTTCATTTCAGCAGCCAGATCGTCCATACCAACGCGATCAGCGCCTGCAGCCAGAGCAGCTTCAGCAGCCGGGCCCTGGGTGAAAACAGCAACACGAACAGTCTTGCCAGTGCCGTGCGGCAGAACAGTAGCGCTACGCACAACCTGGTCAGATTTGCGTGGGTCAACGCCGAGGTTTACAGCAACGTCAACGGATTCGCTGAATTTAACAGTAGACAATTCAGTCAGCAGTGCAGCAGCGTCAACGAAGTTGTAGGCCTTGCCCGCTTCGATTTTGCCGGCGATTGCCTTTTGGCGCTTGGTAAGCTTAGCCATTACACACCCTCCACGTTAAGGCCCATGCTACGAGCAGAACCGGCGATGGTACGCACGGCTGCTTCCAAATCAGCTGCAGTCAGATCCGCATTTTTTACTTTCGCGATATCTTCCAGCTGAGCACGGGTAACGGTGCCAACTTTGACAGTGTTCGGACGAGCAGAACCACTGGTCAAACCGGCAGCTTTCTTCAGCAGAACCGAAGCAGGGGTGCTTTTGGTTTCGAAGGTGAAGCTACGGTCGCTATAAACAGTGATGATCACTGGAGTCGGCAGACCTGGCTCAATACCCTGAGTACGGGCGTTGAAGGCCTTGCAGAATTCCATGATGTTCACGCCGTGCTGACCCAGTGCAGGACCAACAGGTGGGCTTGGGTTAGCCTGAGCGGCCTTCACTTGAAGCTTGATGTAAGCGGTAATTTTCTTGGCCATGAGGCACTCCAATTACGGGTTCAAACGCCTAAAGGCTCCCCGGTTACTTGCGCGTTTATCCCAGTGACGACAAAACCCCACAGCCTAAGGCTGCGGGGTATGGGATTCTCGTTCAGCTATGCCTTCTCGACCTGGCTGAACTCTAGCTCTACCGGAGTAGAGCGTCCGAAAATGAGCACTGCCACCTGAATACGGCTCTTCTCGTAGTTAACTTCTTCAACGGTGCCGTTAAAATCAGCAAACGGACCGTCGGTAACACGAACAACTTCGCCTGGCTCGAACAACGTCTTGGGCTTAGGCTTGTCACTGCCATCAGCAACACGACGCAAGATAGCCTCAGCTTCCTTATCAGTGATAGGAGCTGGCTTATCAGCGGTTCCGCCAATGAAACCCATGACGCGAGGCGTATCCTTGACCAAGTGCCAAGTGCCTTCGTTCATGTCCATCTGAACCAGGACATAGCCAGGAAAGAATTTACGCTCGCTTTTGCGCTTCTGGCCATTGCGCATTTCTACCACTTCTTCAGTGGGGACCAGAATCTCGCCGAAGCCATCTTCCATACCAGCCAATTTCACACGCTCGACCAACGAGCGCATAACATGCTTCTCGTAACCCGAGTAAGCATGCACTACGTACCAACGCTTAGCCACGGGACACCCTTAGCCAACAATCAAGGAAACAAGCCAGCCGAGCAGGGAATCAAGCCCCCACAACAGCAACGCCATAACCAATACAACAGCCACAACGATCAACGTGGTCTGCGTGGTTTCTTGGCGAGTAGGCCAAACGACTTTACGAATTTCGGCACGAGCCTCCTTCGCAAGAACGAAGAAAGCCTTACCCTTGCCAGTCTGCAGCCCTACAAACGCAGCAGCTGCTGCGATAGCTAGCAATACAAGCACGCGGTACAGGATCGGCTGCGCGGAATAGTACTGATTTCCGACAACACCAACGACTACCAAAACGACTACCAGGAGCCATTTGAGCAGATCAAAGCGAGAGTCTTGGGCTTCAGCCTTGGGAGTCATCTACGAGGATCCTGTGAAAAGAAAAGCCAGATTACACTTTATGAATCTGGCAGGTCAGGAGGGAATCGAACCCCCAACCTACGGTTTTGGAGACCGTCGCTCTGCCAATTGAGCTACTGACCTAAAAGCAAAATCAGGCCGACCACTATGCCAACCCAACGAGATTTTTTCAACAATTAATTCTTTTTCATCAGCCTACGCGCACAAACCTTCGGAATGCACACCACAACAGATCTCGGCACCAGCACACCCTGAAACATCAGAAGCAGCGCCTACAAATGAAGACCAACGCACAACAAGCATCACTTAAAACAAAGGCAGATATTTTCATATCTGCCTTAGTAATGGAGCTCTTGAGCGGATTTGAACCGCTGACCTCACCCTTACCAAGGGTGTGCTCTACCAACTGAGCTACAAGAGCGAAACATCTGCACGACCTACAAAACATGGAGCGGGTAGCGGGAATCGAACCCGCATCATCAGCTTGGAAGGCTGAGGTTCTACCACTAAACTATACCCGCCGAGCTTGTAGCTCACGCTCAAAATATGGTGGAGGGGGAAGGATTCGAACCTTCGAAGTCGTAGACGTCAGATTTACAGTCTGATCCCTTTGGCCGCTCGGGAACCCCTCCTAAGCGAGGCAGCATTCTCAACTCATGCTACCCTTCTGTCAACCTTTTTCTCATTAAAAACCTGAGGTTACATACGTTGACCGTCGTTTCGCAGATTCAGTGATTAACCGTACGCTGCGAAGCGGGCGCCATTCTATGCAAACTAATCCGACGTTGCAATGCCTTCGCACGACATAATTTTGTTTTTTAATAACGGAAAGTCCTGAGCCAGGCCGTTTATGAATTCCTCATCGACCAGACGGTGACTGTCCGGGGATATCTTCAGCCAATACACAGCGCCAGACGCTCCCTGCTGCGATTGAAATTGCGACTGGATATCCAGGCTATTGAGTCTTTGCTCCACCACACGAAGGTCTTCCTGACGCGCAAGACCTCCAAGGTATAGACACCGATCCACGGTGGCGCCCTCACGCCCCACGCCGGACTCACTGAGCAGGCGGATGTCCTGCTGGGCGCTTCTGTACAACGCTAATGGGGTAACCTCTTTGACCCGTGGCGGAGCCTCTTGTTGATGCCAGATGTAGTAAAAACCGTTAAGCATCAACAACAGTAGAAATAGCCAACGCATAAGAACCTCAGGACAGCGGACAAGCCAGCGCCAGCCCAACAAAGATCAGATCAGGCACAAGTCGCGCCCCAGGCAATATTGCTTCGACCAACCCGGCGTCGCCGCCGGTAATGAATATTTCAAAGTCATCCACAAGGTATTCGCGAGCCAGGCTGAGCTGGGTAGCCGCAAAGCCTTGGAGCATCAACGAACAACCCCGCTCTACCGCCTGAGCCGTTGTGCGTCCTGGAGCAAGACTCTCCATGGCTTCCTCTGCCGCAACATCGTCATAACGGATACGCCGGGTATGAGTGCGGAGCTGGTTACGCATCAGTGGCATGCCAGGACAGATGAAGCCACCCAGGTGTTCTCCGTCCGACATAACAAAGTCAGAAGTAGCCGCAGTCCCGAGATCAATGACAACGCATGCCCTGCCTGCCAAGTGGTAAGCCCCGACCACCGCGAGCCAGCGATCGAGCCCAAGCCGCGTGTAGTCCTCATAGCCGTTACGCACACCTGCCATGGACTGCATGGCGCTGGCACAAACGGTCTGAATTGAAAACTCTTGAGCTAGGGCCGCTACTATCTTTTCGGTTTCAGCACTATTGCGCACGCTTACCAGCCTGCACTTTTCGAGCGCGAGGTCAGGGAGCTGGCGCAGCGTAGCGATCAGGGCTTCATCGGAGTCGACAACACCACCAGCGACAATCGCAAATTCATCCACACGGATGACGCGCCACTTAATGAAGCTATTGCCGCAATCGAGTTCAAGTATCATCACGCAACCTCAAGCTGAGCTCACCACCACTGAAGCTTTTTTCCACACCACCAACCTCTAACCGGAGAGCGCCATGGCCATCGATGCCCAAGACAACACCCTCAGTGGAACCCGCACCGGTGAGTAGCGTAACGGCACGCCCTTGCCATAGGTGATTCTGCTCCCACTGAGATTGGAACGCCGTAAAGCCATACTCCCTGTGCACAGCCAGATAACGCTGGAGATTGCCATTGAGCAGGGCCACGAGGCGGTTACGGTCCGACAACGCTCCTGTTTCGAGCCGAACAGACGTCCAGGACTGATCAACCTCAGGCGCCTCCTGCATGTTTACGTTGATACCGACTCCGATAACAACGTGACATACGTCCGCCGGATCCCCCACCAACTCCAGCAAGACCCCTGCAATCTTCTTGGTGCCTACCAGGATGTCGTTAGGCCATTTGAGCCCGGCTCTGACAACCCCCGCCTCTCGCAGGGTCTGCATTACCGCAAGCCCTACCAGCAGACTTAAGCCCTCAATCTGCCGCATCCCGCCCTCTATACGCAGGACAAGGCTGTAATAAATGTTCTCTGCATAGGGGCTGACCCATTTGCGTCCACGGCGCCCCCGGCCGGCTGTCTGCCTTTCTGCCAGGACAAGGTATGGAACGTCTTTGGAGCGATCAATGGAGCGAACGCCTTCAGCGTTTGTGGAGTCCACCGAATCCAGAATGAGCATGGGCCATTTGACCGGAGCCCCTGTACTCAGGATCTCGACTTCACTGAGAAGAGATAAAGGATTGGCCAAGCGATAACCGCGACCGCGCACTTTGTGAATCTCAAGACTCAGCTCGGCCTCAAGCTGCTGTAACTGCTTCCAGACAGCACTTCGACTCACCCCAAGAGCGTTACCTAGCGCCTGCCCTGAATGAAAACCGCCGTCTTTAAGAAGCTCTAACAACGTCAGCATCTGGATATCGCCTAACAATGAGGCACGCATGATATCCATGCGTGCAGTCGGTGCATAGAAAGCAAAGATGTTTTGCGCGCGCAAAAACAAAACCCCATCTGCTTTCGCAAATGGGGTTTTGGAATTTAATCTTGACGATGACCTACTCTCACATGGGGAAACCCCACACTACCATCGGCGAT
>Ga0209848_1000364_pt1 | contig 20379 bp, 21 predicted proteins | sample OrgsoiDNA_201062_FD_185810 | JGI IMG/M metagenome (GOLD analysis project Ga0209848, IMG submission 185810) | Permafrost soil microbial communities from the Arctic, to analyse light accelerated degradation of dissolved organic matter (DOM) -... | ecosystem: Environmental > Terrestrial > Soil >...
GCGCCGGGGATATGGCCGCCGACCGGGTCGATGGTTTCGTTCTCGCCGCGATAGCGGTCCGGCGCGCGCGCGTCGACCACGGTGCGCGCCTGCGTGTGCAGATTCTCCACCACCTCGGCCACCGTCACGGTCTTCGTCAGCGTCGGCTTCTCGGCGATATGGCCGCGCGGACGCGCAGCCACCGGCGTCACCAGCGGCAGTCCCTGCGACTGCCAGGCGGCCAGGCCGCCGTCGAGCACCGCCACGGCCGGATGGCCGATCCAGCGCAGCAGCCACCACAAACGCGCCGCGTACATGCCGCCGTGCGCGTCGTAGGCCACCACTTGCGTGTCGTCGTTGATGCCCCAGCCGCGCAGCGTGTCGACCAGCGCGGCGCGGTCGGGCAGCGGATGGCGGCCGTGGAACTTGCCGTCGGCGCCGACCTTGGCGCCCGACAGGTGGTCGTCGATGCCGGCGAATTGCGCGTTCTGGATATGGCCGATGGCGAAACCGTCACGGCCCGCGTCCGGGTTCATCAAGTCGTGGCGGCAGTCGAGCATGACCCAGCCTGGATCGGTCAGGTGCTGGGCCAGGGTGGCGGCGTCGATAAGCGTGGTGTGCATGGCTGGCGTCCTTAAAGGTCGTACTACAATTCGCTGGCGATCGGATCGGTGTTGCTGATGGCGGCGCCCTTGGTGGTATTGCGGGTATTGTAGAACGTCGCGGCCAGGCCGGACAACAGGATGATGGCCATGCCCGCCCAGCTATGCCAGCCGAACGAGTCGCCGAAAATAATCACGCCCCAGACGCTGGAAAAGATGATGCCCGAGTACTGCAGGTTGGCGACCACCAGCGTGTTGCCGAGGCGGTAGGCGCGCGTCATCGCGATCTGCGCGCTGGTGGCGCACACGCCTATCCCCAGCAGCAGCAAGGCGCCGTGCCAGGTGCTGACCGGATGCCAGACGGCGTCGCCGGGACTTTCGCCGGACAACAGCAGCTGCCCGGCCACGCCGGCCACCAGGTTCATCACCGAAAAATAAAACACCACGCGCGACTCGGGCTCGCCGGCCAGTCCCAGTTTGCGTACTTGCAGATAGGCCAGCGCCGACAGCACGCTGGAGCTGAGCGCGATCAGCGCCGGCGTCAGAAGCTTGGAGGCGAAGGCTGGTTGCAGCAGCAGCGTGACGCCGACGAAGCTGGCGGCGACGGCGGCGATCAGCGGCCATTCGACGCGGTTGCGCGCCTGCCACCAGCCGGCGCAAAACAGGATCACGGCGATCCAGATCGGCGCCATGTAGTTGAGGGTCATGGCGGTGGCCAGCGGCAGCTTGGCGATGGCGTAGAACCACAGCCACAGCGACACCACGCCGACCATGCCGCGCCACAGGTGGGCCAGCGGCATGGTGGTGCGGAAGCTGCCGCCCTGCAGCCGGATCGCGCAGGCCAGCAGGGTGACGCCGACCACGCCGCGGTACATGACGATTTCGGCGGTGGTGAACTGCCCCGACGCCAGCTTGACGCACACGCCCATCACGGCGAACATGAAACTGGCAAACAGCATCCACAGCGATTGCATCGAGATCCGATCAGTAGGCAGTGCCTGGGGCATGGCGGGCCGGCCGGGCCAGCGCGGCGCCGCAAAAAAAAGCTGGCCGGGATTGCATCCTGCGGCCAGCCGATAAAATCAGACCTCTATATTACTGCGATACCACTCGTGGAAGTGCTGCATGCCGTCTTCCATTGGCGACTGGTACGGCCCGGCGTCGCTGGTGCCGCGCTTGAGCAGCACCTTGCGGCCGGCGTCCATGCGCAGCGCGATCTCGTCGTCCTCGACGCAGGTCTCCATGTAGGCGGCCCGTTCGGCCTCGATGAATTCGCGCTCGAACAGCACGATCTCCTCGGGATAGTAAAACTCGACCACGTTCCTGGTGCGCTGCGGACCGTCCGGCCACAGCGTCGACACGATCAGCACGTGCGGATACCATTCGACCATGATGTTCGGGTACAGCGTCAGCCAGATCGCGCCATACGGCGGCGGTTCGCCGCCACGGAACTTGAGCACCTGTTCCTGCCAGCGCTTGTAAATCTCCGAACCCGATTTCTGCAGGCCCTTGTTCACGCCCACCGTTTGCACGCTGTAATCGCGGCCGAATTCCCAGCGCAGGTCGTCGCAGCTGACAAAGCCGCCCAGGCCCGGATGGAAAGGCTCGACGTGGTAGTCCTCCAGATAGACTTCGATGAAGGTCTTCCAGTTGTAATTGCAGGTCTGGACTTCGACGTGGTCGAACATATAGCCGGAAAAATCGAGGTCCTTGGTGACCGACAGCTGCGACAGTTTTTCCATCACGTTGTAGCCGTTCTGCTCGAACAGCAGGCCGTTCCAGCTTTGCAGCGTGGTCTTGGGCAGGTTCAGGCACGGCGTTTCGGCGAAGTGGGGCGCGCCGATCAGCTCGCCCTTCAAGTCGTAGGTCCAGCGGTGCAGCGGGCAGACGATGTTGTTGGCGTTGCCGCGGCCGTTGAACATCAGCGCCTGGCGGTGCCGGCAGACGTTGGACAGCAGCTCCAGCCCGTTTGCGTTGCGCACCAGCATACGCCCTTCGTCTTCGGAGACAAGGGTCGCAAAATCGCCGACGTTCGGCACCATCAGCTCATGCCCGACGTAGCGCGGACCGGCCTGAAACAGTTGCTGCATTTCGCGCTGCAATAGCGCTTCGTCAAAATAGACGCTTACCGGCAGTTGCGCGTTCGAGCGCGCGAGCTTGGCGTGGGTACCCAGATCGGACATCCCAACCCCCCTTAATATGTACATCAAACCAAAGAGAGACAGACTCCGTAAAGACCTGAATTCAAGTTTTTGAAATGGTATTTCGGACAGAACCGGCGATTATACCGCGAATACGGCCTGCTCCGCAGCTTTGGCCGCAAGCGGCGGCGCGCCGGGCGGTGACAAGGTTGCGTAAACGCCATGGCGGGCGCCGTAGCGGCTCGGGCCGCTGTAAAATATGGATAAATAAATAACTTAATCCGGCCGCCCCGACTTGCCCCGTGCGCGCGTTAGTTCCACCCAATAAGGTGGTTTGTTCTAAAATATCGGGCTACACTGGGGAGTGCGGCTGTGCCGCCACCCTTAGCCTTACGATCCGAGTGCCTGAATTGAATGCCTATGCCTAAGAAATTAAACGCCGAAACGGCCGACGCACCCGTCTCGTTTGAAACCGCCATGGCCGAACTGGCGCAGCTGGTGAGCCAGATGGAAGCCGGCCAGCTGCCGCTGGAAGCGTCGGTCGCGGCCTACCAGCGCGGCTCCGAACTGGTCAAGTTTTGCGCCACGCAGCTCGACAAGGTGGAGTCGCAGGTCAAGGTGCTCGAAGGCGACATGCTGAAACCCCTCGCCGGGGAGGACGGCGAATGACGGCCGGCTTCGACGACTGGATGAAGTCCGTGCAGGCCGGCGTTGAAAACGATTTATACGGTTTCCTGCCCGCCGCCGACGCGGTCCCGGCCAAGCTGCACGAGGCGATGCGCTACGCGCTGCTGGGCGGCGGCAAGCGCGTGCGCCCGCTGCTGGTCTACGCGGCCGGCGCGCTGTTCGGCGCCGATGCGCAGACCTTGGCCCGCGCGGCGGCGGCGGTGGAGATGATCCACGCCTACTCGCTGGTCCACGATGACATGCCGTGCATGGACGACGATGCACTGCGGCGCGGCAAACCGACCGTCCACGTGGCCTACGACGAAGCGACCGCGCTGCTGGTCGGCGACGCGCTGCAATCGCAGGCCTTCCTGGTGTTGTCGGAAGCAGGCGGCGAAGGCAGTGCGTTGCCGCCGGCGCGCCAGGTGGCGATGCTGCGGCTGTTGGCCCACGCGTCCGGCTCGGCCGGCATGTGCGGCGGCCAGGCCATCGATTTGGACAGCGTCGGCGTCAGCCTGACCCTGGAGCAGCTGGAGCAGATGCACCAGCTGAAAACCGGCGCCCTGTTGCGCGCCTCGGTGGTGCTGGGCGCGCTGGCCGGCAAGGACTTGAACGCCGAGGAAACGGCGGCGCTGAACGACTACGCGCGCGCCATCGGCCTGGCCTTCCAGGTGGTCGACGACGTGCTCGACGCGACCGCCGATTCGGCCACGCTGGGCAAGACCGCCGGCAAGGACGCGGCCGATAACAAGCCGACCTACGTCTCCATCCTCGGGCTGGAGCCGTCGCGCGCGCTGGCGGAAAAATTGCGGCTCGACGCGCACGCAGCGCTCGCGCCGTTTGCAGAAAAAGCTCTGCGCTTACGCGAACTCGCGGATTTGATCGTGCAGCGAAAGGCATAAATGAACTTGCTCGAAAATATAGACAGCCCCGCCGACGTGCGCAAGCTGTCGCGCCACCAACTCACGCCGCTGGCCCACGAACTGCGCACCTACCTGCTCGATTCCGTGTCCAAGACCGGCGGCCATCTGTCGTCCAACCTCGGCACCGTGGAACTGACGGTGGCGCTGCACTACGTGTTCAACACGCCGCAGGACCGCATCGTGTGGGACGTCGGCCACCAGACCTATTCGCACAAAATCCTCACCGGCCGGCGCGAGCGCATGCATACGCTGCGCCAGCTGGACGGCATCTCCGGCTTCCCGCGCCGCGTCGAAAGCGAATACGACACCTTCGGCACGGCCCACTCGTCGACCTCGATTTCGGCCGCGCTGGGCATGGCGCAGGCGGCCAAGATCAAGGGTGAGCACAACCACTCGATCGCCGTCATCGGCGACGGCTCCATGACGGCCGGCATGGCCTTCGAGGCGATGAACAACGCCGGCGTCCAGGAAGACATCAACCTGCTGGTGATCCTGAACGACAACGACATGTCGATCTCGCCGCCGGTCGGCGCGCTCAATCGCTATCTGGCGCGCCTGATGTCGGGCCAGTTCTACGCCGCCGCCAAAAACGTCGGCAAGTCGATGCTGCCCGGTCCCGTGCTGGAACTGGCCAAGCGCCTCGAGGAACACGCCAAGGGCATGGTGGTGCCGGCCACGATGTTCGAGCAGTTCGGCTTCAATTACATCGGCCCGATCGACGGCCACGACCTGGACTCGCTGATCCCGACGCTGCAGAACATCAAGCAGCTCAAGGGTCCGCAGTTCCTGCACGTCGTCACCAAGAAGGGCCAGGGCTACAAGCTGGCCGAGGCCGAGCCTATCCTCTACCACGGCACCGGCAAATTCAATCCGGCCGAAGGCATCAAGCCGGCCGCCGCGCCGGGCAAGCTGACCTACACCGAGGTATTCGGCAACTGGCTGTGCGACATGGCCGCCACCGACAAGCGCCTGGTCGGCATCACGCCGGCGATGCGCGAAGGCTCGGGCATGGTGCGCTTCGAGCAGCAGTTCCCGGACCGCTATTTCGACGTCGGCATCGCCGAGCAGCACGCCGTCACCTTCGGCGCCGGCCTGGCCTGCGAGGGTTTGAAGCCGGTCGTGGCGATTTATTCGACCTTTTTGCAACGCGGCTACGACCAGCTGATTCATGACGTGGCGCTGCAAAACCTCGACGTCACGTTCGCGCTCGACCGCGCGGGCCTGGTCGGCGCCGACGGCGCCACCCACGCCGGCAATTACGACATGGCCTTCCTGCGCTGCATACCGAACATGGTCATCATGGCCGCCTCGGACGAAAACGAATGCCGCCAGATGCTGACCACCGGCTACCGCTACAACGGTCCGGCCGCGATCCGCTATCCGCGCGGTTCCGGCACCGGCGCCGCCGTCTCGGCGTCGCTGGACGCCATCGAAATGGGCAAGGGCGAAATCAAGCGCCAGGGCCGGAAGATCGCGATCCTGGCCTTCGGCTCGATGGTCGCGCCCAGCGTGGCCGCCGCCGCGTCGCTCGACGCCACCGTCGCCAATATGCGCTTCGTCAAGCCGCTGGACGTGGAACTGCTCAAGCAGCTGGCCGCCGACCACGACTACCTGGTGACGGTGGAGGAGGGGGCCATCATGGGCGGCGCCGGCTCCGCCGTGGCCGAGGCGATGGCCGCCGAGGGCATCGTCAAGCCGCTGCTGATGCTCGGCCTGCCCGACAAGTTCATCGACCATGGCGACCATGCCAAGCTGCTGGCCAGCCTGGGCCTGGACGGCGCCGGCATCGCCGCCGCCGTCAAGCAGCGCTTTGGCGGCGACGAGCCGCGCCTGTCGGTCGTCAACAACGCTTGATCCCCGGCGCTGATAGTCGATATCAGCGCCGCATCGGCGCCGCCTGCCCGGGCGGCGCCATTTCCCTTCCCCTGATTCCTGACGTCCCGCGCACGCCGGGCATAGTCCGCTTGCGTCCCGCTCCATCCCGGCCTATATTGATATAAACAGTTTATCCAGTTTTCGGCCTGTGCTTGCGGGGAGAACGAGATGCGGCTTATATCGATATCGCTGGTATTGGCGGGATGGCTGCTGGTGTGCGCCCCGGCGCGCGCGCAGGTGCCGGAATCGGGCCGCTGGCAGGATTTCAGTTTCGCCGCCGAGGAGGTCGACAGCCGCATGGAAGACCGTTACATCGAGCAGGTGGTGGAGCTGGCCGCCGCCGGCAAGCTCGATGAGGAACGCCGGCTGCTGCAACGCCTGCGGCGCATCAGCGCCGGCATCATCCGCGCCGCCATTACCATGAAGCCGGAGGCGGCGCAGTGGCAGTGGGAAGTGCACGTCACCAGCGATCCCGAGGTGGACGCCTATTGCATGGCCGGCGGTAAAATCCTCGTCGGCAGCGCCTTCGTGCGCCAGCTCGCGCTCAACGACGGCGAACTGGCGACGCTGCTGGGCCATGAAGTGGCGCACGCCGTGGCCGAGCATCACCGCGAAACCCTGTCCGAGGCGCTGCTGCTGAACCGCCATCCGGTGGTGCCGCTGGACGTGCTGATGGAGCGGCTCGACACCGACCTGTCGCTGCAAATCCGGCTGGAAGGGCTGTCGTCGCTGCAGGAAAGCGAGGCCGATCAACTGGGCATGGTGCTGGCGCACCGCGCCGGCTGGCCGTCGTCGGCCATGGTCAGCTTCTACCGCAAGCTGGCCGCCACCGAGCAGGCCTCGCTGATGGCGGCCGACCATCCCAGCGCCGCGTCGCGCCTCAGCATGGCCAAGGGCATGGCGCTGCTGTTCGCCGCGCGGCCGTAGTTATTCCAGCTTATTTTATTCCGGCTTATTTGCGTTTGCGCTCGTGGTTCCACAGCACGTCGCTGCCGCCGGCGTAGCGGTTCAACACGCGCGAGAGCACAAACATCAGGTCCGACAAGCGGTTCACATACTGGCGCGGATTGTCGTGGATGGTCTCGGCCTTGCCCAGCGTGACGATGCTGCGCTCCGCGCGCCGGCAGACGGTGCGGCAGATGTGCGCGAGGGACGCGGCGCGCGAACCGGCCGGCAAAATAAACTCGGTCAGCGCCGGCAGGTCGGCGTTGTATTTTTCGAGCAGGTCGTCGAGCCGCGCCACGTGGTCTTCGGTGATCATCTGGTAGCCGGGGATGCACAACTCGCCGCCGAGATCGAACAGGTCGTGCTGGATCACCACCAGTTCTTCGCGCAGCGGGTCGGGCATCGCTTCGCACAGCAGCAGGCCGACATTCGAGTTGAGTTCATCAACATCGCCCATGGCGTGGACGCGGGCGCTGTCCTTGTCGGTGCGGCTGCCGTCGCCCAGGCCGGTGGTGCCGTTGTCGCCGGTGCGGGTGGCGATTTTGGAGAGTCGATTGCCCATGATGCTTCCTGATCTGAAAAGAAGTGAGGATACGTCAAATCGGCAGCCATGGTCAAAAATGCTGCGCTATCAGGCGTTCATTGCGGCCGGCTGCTGGAGGTAGACCGAGACGCAGCGCAGCAGGCGGCCGAAGAAGATGCCGTTGCACAGGCCGAACAGGCCGCAGATCGCCAGCATGAAGGTGCTGCTCTCGCTCAGCGCCGGATGCATGGCCGAGACGATGGCGACGCTGTACTTGACGACGAAGATGGCCATCATCAGCATCAGCGACACCCAGCTGCCGCGCAGGTGCAGCGTGCCCTTGCCGCGGTCCGGCGTGATGCGGCTGGCGTCGATCAGCGACCAGGTCACGGCCGTGCTGACGATGGCGCCGGCCGCCCAGGCCAGCAGGGCGCTGTCGCTGCCGCCGAATTTGCCGACGATGCCCTGTAGCGACAGCACCAGCATCACGCCGGGGATGATGCACAGGTTGCGCAGCGTCGTTTCGCGGTCCATGCTGGCGAGGTAGCCGCGATATATCAGGAAGGCCAGCAGGGCCCAGACGTAGAGGGGAGTGTGGCTGATGATCTGTTGCAGCATGATGGTCTCGCTTTCTTGTGTGGGTTGGGATGGGTGAACTATGCCCAGCGCCGCGCCCAGCGGCCACCGATATGCGATGAAACGGGGTGGAAACGGCGTCAAACAGGAAAAGCGTGGCGTGGAATTGTCCGGTGATCCGGCGCAAAAACCGGGCAGGCCTGGAGGCAAGGCCGCGCATTCGCCTGCGGCCGCAGGCGAATGCGCGCCATGCGCGCGCTACAAAATCAGCGTTGCTCAGGCGACTACCGAGCGTTGCGGATCGGCGGCGGCCAACGTGGCGCTGCGGCTGGCCAGTGGCGGATGGATCCATTGCGTGTTGATCTTCACCTTGAGCGCCTTGGCCTCGGCGCCGACCATCTTCACTTCGCGCTGCCAGCCCTCGGTGTAGACCGCGCCCCATGCGCCCAGGTCGAGGCAGGTGACGTAGAACGCCTGGTCGTAGTTCAGCGTCGGCATGCCAAGCAGGTCGGCGGCGACGTTGTGGCCGGCGTAGCGGCCCATGTCGATGGCGTGCTGGCACGACATCATGGCGTGGTTGCCTTCGTCGTCGGTCTGCGCCAGTGCGACGTCGCCGGCGGCGAAGATGCGGGCGTTGCCGGCCACGCGCAGGTCGCGGCTGACATGCACGCGGCCCAGCTGATCGCGTTGCGACGATACCTGCCCGGTCAGCGCGCTGGCACGCATGCCGCCGGTCCAGATCACGGTCTTGGCCTTGATACGCTGGCCGTCCGAAGTCAGCACGCCGTCGGCATCGACCGCTGTGACGGAGGTTGACAGCACCGTCTTCACACCGAGCGCGTCGAGCGCCTGCGTGATGACCGGCCGTGGACCGGCGCCCAGCTCCGCGCCGACTTCGCTGCCACGGTCGATCATCACGATGTTGAACTTTGCATCATGGCCGAATACCTTGCGCAGGCGCTCCGGCATTTCGGCCGCCACTTCGATGCCGGTGAAACCGCCGCCGACCACCACCACGGTATTGCGTTCTTCCGACGGCGGCAGGTCGGCCAGGCGCGCCAGGTGGATGTCCAGCTTGACCGCTTCGTCCAGCTGGTCGACGGCGTGCGCATGCTGCTCGATGCCCGGCACGGCGGGGCGGAACAATTTGCTGCCGGTCGTGAGCACCATGCGGTCGTAGGCGATGGTTGAACGGTTGCCGCGCGCATCGATGACGTCGACGCAGGAATCGGCGGCGTGGATGCGCTCGACGCTGCCCTGGATGTAGCGTACACCGGCCGCCTCCAGCACCGGCAGCAGCGGCGTGGTCATGCCGTGCGGCGCTTGTTCATGCAGGCGAGGACGCAGGTGCAGCAGGGGTTCCGGCGAAATCAGCGTGACTTCGACGTCGCCGCTCCTGCCATTGTTATCGAGTACACGCGCCGCGCCCAATGCGCTCCACAAGCCTGCGAAGCCGCCGCCGATGATCAAGATTTTTTGGGACATGAGATTGCCTATTCAGTAAATTATTCGGAGGTTTAAACTACGACTTAATTTGTCGTAGTTTGCGACTATAGTCGGCGAAAAACCGATCCGCAAGAAAAATCCACCCATTTTTTTTGCTTGTCTTTGCGTGGAAAATTGGCTATCTTATGAAACTACGATAAAATTAGTCGGGGTTTAAATGTCGCACATCAGCACTGGCGTGGAATACGCCCTGCATTGCCTGTTATTCCTGGCCGACCTGCCGGCCGACGCGCCCGAGGCCAGTGCCAAGGACCTCGCCGAGTTGCAGGGCATACCGGGCGAATACGCGGCCAAGCTGTTCACCAAATTGAACAAGGCCGGCTTGGTGGCCGCATCCGAGGGCGTCAAGGGCGGCTTCGCGCTGGCCAAGGCGCCGCAGCACATCAGTGTGCTCGATGTGGTCGATGCGGTCGATGGCGAGAAGTCCCTGTTTGAATGCCGCGAAATCCGCGCGCGCTGCGCGGTGTTTGGCGATACCACGCCGAGCTGGGCGACCAAGGGCGTGTGTTCGATCCACGCCGTGATGCTGGAGGCCGAAAAGGGCATGCGCGAGGCGCTGGAAAAGCATACGCTGGCCGATCTGGCGGCGCGCACGGCGTCGAAGGCTCCGGCCAGCTACGGCCCTGCCGTGATCCGCTGGCTGGGAAATAAGTCGGCCGGGCGCCGCGCCGGACGCGCCTAGTTGCATGCGGCCCAGCGCGTGCGCAGCAAAGCCACTCGGGTGGGACGGTTTGTGCTTTAATCGTATCCTGTCCATGCTGGTGCCGAACCATGAACGCTGTCGATTTCGATCACAACTCCGATCCCGAGCTGCTCGCAGCGCGCCGGCAGCGCGTCGCCGCCGCCTTGCTGGCCGTGCTGCCGGCGCGCTGCGTGCTGTCCGAGCCGGAGGACACGCGGCCGTATGAGTGTGATGGCCTGGCCGCGTACCGCCAGCTGCCGATGATCGTCACACTGCCCGACAGCGAGGCGCAGGTCGTCGCCATCCTCAACATCTGCCGCGAGCTGGCGGTGGCCGTGGTGCCACGCGGCGCCGGCACCGGCCTGTCCGGCGGCGCGACGCCGATCGCCGATGGCGTCGTGCTGTCGACGGCGCGCATGAACCAGATCGTGCGGCTGGACGCCTATTCCCGCACCGCCGTCGTGCAGCCGGGCGTGCGCAACCTGGCCATCTCCGAAGCGGCCGCGCAGCACGCGCTGTACTACGCGCCCGATCCCTCGTCGCAGATCGCCTGCACCATCGGCGGCAACGTGGCCGAAAATTCGGGCGGCGTGCACTGTCTTAAATATGGACTGACGATACACAACGTGCTGCGCGTACGCATGGTGACCATCGAAGGCGACGTGGTGGAACTGGGCGGTGAGGCGCTCGACGCGCCGGGCCTCGACCTGCTGTCGGTGTTCATCGGCTCCGAGGGCATGCTCGGCATCGTCACCGAAGTGACGGTCAAGCTGGTGCCCAAGCCGGCGACGGCGCGCGTCATCATGGCCTCGTTCGACGAGGTGGGACTGGGCTGCCACGCCGTCGCCAACCTGATCGCGGCCGGCATCATCCCGGCGGGACTGGAGATGATGGACCGCACCTCCTCGCGCATGGTCGAACCCTTCGTCAAGGCCGGCTACGACACCGACGCCGCGGCGATTTTGTTGTGCGAGGCCGACGGCACGGTCGACGAGGTGGGGGAGGAAATCGAGCGCATGACGGCCGTGCTGCAGGCGGCCGGCGCCAGCGCGATCGCCGTGTCGCAGAGCGAGGCGGAACGCCTGAAATTCTGGTCCGGCCGAAAAAACGCTTTTCCCGCAGCGGGCCGCATCTCGCCCGACTACTACTGCATGGACGGCACCATCCCGCGCAGAAAACTGGCGCAGGTCCTGGCCGGCATCGAGCAGATGACCCACAAGTACGGCCTGCGTTGCGCCAACGTGTTCCATGCCGGCGACGGCAACCTGCATCCGCTGATCCTGTTCGACGCCAACCAGCTCGATGAGCTGGCGCGCGCCGAGGCCTTCGGCGCCGAGATCCTGGCATTATGCGTGGAGGTTGGCGGCACCATCACCGGCGAGCATGGCGTCGGCGTCGAGAAGATCGACTCGATGTGCGTGCAGTTCGCGCCGGCCGAGCTGGAGGCCTTCTTCGCAGTCAAGCGCGCCTTCGATCCGGCGCGTCTGCTCAATCCGGACAAGGCGATACCGACGCTGAACCGCTGCGCCGAATTCGGCAAGATGCGCATCAGCGCGGGCCAGCTGCCCTTTGCCCACCTGCCGCGCTTTTAACGGAGCCACCACTTGCAAGCGATACTGGAACAATTCCGCGAACGCATACGCGCCGCAGCCGCCGACCGCAGCGCCCTGCGCATACGCGGCGGCGGCAGCAAGGACTGGTACGGCCAGGCGCTCAACGGCGAGCCGTTCGACACGCACGTCTACCACGGCATCATCGATTACGAGCCGACCGAATTGGTCATCAGCGCGCGCTGCGGCACGCCGCTGATCGAGATCGAATCGGCGCTGGCGCAGCACGGCCAGATGCTGGCGTTCGAGCCGCCGCGCTTCGGCACCGGTTCGACCATCGGCGGGGTGGTGGCCGGCGCCATGTCGGGACCGCGCCGCGCCAGTGCCGGTGCGGTGCGCGACTTCGTGCTCGGCGCGGTGCTGATGGACGGGCAGGGCGAGGCGCTGCGCTTCGGCGGGCAAGTGATGAAGAACGTGGCCGGCTATGACGTCTCGCGCATGCTGGCCGGTTCGCTCGGCACGCTGGGCCTGATCACGGAAGTGTCGCTGAAGGTGCTGCCGCTGCCGCTGCGCGAAGCGAGCTTGCGTCTTGAGATGAGCGAGATCGACGCGCTGCGCAAGCTGAATTTGTGGGCGGGCCAGCCATTGCCGATATCGGCCAGCTGCTGGCAGCAGGGCGTGCTGTCGCTGCGCCTGTCCGGCGCCGACGCGGCGGTCAAGGCCGCGCTGCTCAAGCTGGGCGGCGAGCAGTTCGACGGCGCCGCGTTCTGGGACAGTCTGCGCGACCAGACCCACGCTTATTTCGGTGGCGGCGATTTGTGGCGACTGTCTGTGCCGTCGGCCGCCAGCGCGCTGATTTTAAAAGGCGAACAATTGATCGAATGGGGTGGCGCGCAGCGCTGGCTGAAATCCGACGGCGCCAACGCGGCCGGCATTCGCAGCAGCGTGGCGGCGGCCGGCGGACACGCGACCTTGTATCGCGGCGCGGATAAAAGCGTCGGCGCCTTCCATCCGCTGGCGCCGGCGCTGATGAAAATCCATGAGCGCATGAAGCAGGCGTTCGATCCCGCCGGGATCTTCAACCCCGGCCGCATGTACTGAGCAAGCGATACCATGCAAACCAATCTGGCAGACTTCATCAAGAACACCCGCGACGGCGACGAGGCCGAAGCGATCCTGCGCGCCTGCGTGCACTGCGGCTTTTGCACCGCCACCTGTCCGACCTATCAGCTGCTCGGCGATGAGCTGGACGGCCCGCGCGGCCGTATCTACCTGATCAAGCAGGTGCTCGAAGGCGCGCCCGTCACCGTCAAGACGCAGACGCACCTGGATCGCTGCCTGAGCTGCCGCAATTGCGAGACCACCTGTCCGTCCGGCGTCCAGTATGGACGGCTGGCCGACATCGGCCGCAAGGTGGTCGAGCAGCGCGTCGAGCGTCCCTTGGCCGAACGCCTGAAGCGGCTGGTGCTGAAGGAGGCCTTGCCGCGACGCTGGATCTTCACGCCCGCGCTGCGTGCCGGCCAGCTGTTCCGGCCCCTGTTATCGAAGACCATGCAGGACAAGATCCCGCGCCTGAAATCGGCCGGCGGGCGTCCGTCGCGCCCGCACGCGCGCAAGATGCTGGTGCTGGCAGGCTGCGTGCAGCCGGCCATGTCGCCCAACATCAACGCGGCGACGGCGCGCGTGCTCGACAAGCTGGGCGTGCAACTGATCGTCGCGCCACGCGCCGGCTGTTGCGGCGCGCTGCGCTACCATCTCAACGACCAGGATGCGGGCCTGGACGATATGCGCCGCAATATCGACGCGTGGTGGCCTTATGTCGGCATCAGCGGCCCGCAGGCGGTGGAGGCGATCGTGATGACGGCGTCCGGTTGCGGCGTGACGGTCAAGGAATACGGCCACCTGCTGGCGCACGATCCGGCCTATGCGGAAAAGGCGCGGCGTATTTCGGCGCTGACGCGCGACCTGAGCGAGGTGATGCCGCAATTCGAGGAGGAGCTGGCGCGCCGCATGGCCGGAAAAATCGGCGCGGCGAACGCGAAAATCGCCTATCACCCGCCATGCACCTTGCAGCATGGCCAGCAGATACGCGGCAAGGTCGAAAGCCTGCTGCGCGCGGCCGGCGTCGATGTGGTGCTGTGCGCCGACAGTCATTTGTGCTGCGGCTCGGCCGGCACCTATTCGATCTTGCAGCAGGAGCTGGCGCTGCAGCTGCGCGACCGCAAGCTGGCCAATCTGGAGGCGACCGGCGCGCAAGCCATCGTCTCGGCCAACGTCGGCTGCATAGTCCATCTGCAATCGGGCACGGACACGCCGGTTGAACACTGGATAGAGCTGATCGACCGCATCCTTGTTTGAGGCCGGCGATTCAGCCCTGCGTGGACCAGTCCTGCTGGCCTGAGGTGCCATGCCGTGCAGGTTGATGCTGACCCAAGGCAGGTCGTCGCGCTCGACCGGCATATTGCGCACGAAGCTCTGATACGCCATCGACGAATAGCCGGTGCCGAAAAACTATGTCATCGCGTAGCGAATTGAAAGCTGTTTCAACATAGCCTTGTTATTCAGCCTCAAAGCGGTGGTTCGGTGTCGCCGTCGCTTTGAGGCGCGATAACACTTACCTGCTTTGTGGGGCGCCGGTGTTGCGGTTGGTGCTGCGTATATCGCTCGGATCGGCGGTGGCGACGTTGCCATGCTGTAGGCAATCGTGGTGGCTGATGCTGGTGCCAGTGGTAGGGCGGTCTTCATTGCACTTTTTCGCAGCAGTGGCGCTGTTGTCGGCCAGTTGCGTGCTGTCGGCAGGCGGGGTGCTGGCGCAACCGGCCAGCAGGCTCAGCAATGCGGCAAGAGAAGCGAAAGAGGTGCGGATGCTTGAAATGGCCATTGAATTTCCAATGTTAGAGATAGATAAGAGGGTTGCACTCCTGGCGACACAGGCATATACCTGACATAGATGGTCGTGTTGCCTTTTGAGTACGTTGAGTCTAACATCGAAAGTAGCCGATATTTGTAATTCTTGGTAATAATTAAATATATTTAAAATAACTATGTTGTTTTCCTGCGCTGCACCGCACCAAAGTGCAAGGCCGCGAAGATAGCGATGCCCAAGGCGCCGGCCACCAGCGCGACCAGGCCCAGGTTGGCCCCCAGCGGCGTTGGATGACGTACGGCCAGGCCGGCGCCGAGCAGCAAATTGAAAAATCCCCACAGCACGTTGACCAGCGGCGCGGAGTCGCCGACGCCGTGCGGCGTGGCGAACGGCGTCGGAAACGGCAGACCCTGCAAGCCGGCCGCCAGGTGCGGAACGCAGTTGCACAATAGCGCGCCGGCGAAGAACAGCGCGAGGCAGTCGCCATAGCCGCTGCCGGCGGCGGGGGACATCGTGGCAAGGAGGAGATCAAGCATGATAGTGTCCGGTGAGGTTTTTGATATGAGAGGACATCCTCTCAAAAATAAGAGAGGACATCCTCTCATAAATAAATCACCGATGCAATCGCTGTATTGAAAGGCGATGCGATGCTAAGATCGGCCCGTCAGCACTATTCATTACTGGAGCATGTCTTCTCTTAAACCTCTCGAAGCCGGCGCCGCGCAAGCGCCCAAGCGGCTGCGCGGACGCATCCGCGTCGCCGCCATCATGGACTCGGCGGTGCAGCTGTTCGCCGAAAAAGGCTATGACGCGGCGACCATGACCGAAATCGCGGCGCATTCCGGCACCGCCATTGGTTCCCTGTACCGTTTTTTTCCGAACAAGGAGGCGCTGGCCGACGCGCTGCTGCTGCGCTATGCGCAGCATGTGCTGGGTGGTTTTGCCGAGCTGGCGGAGCAGGCGTCGGCGATGACGCTCGACGCGCTGGCCGGTGCGCTGGTCGACTTCATGCTGGCGCTGCATTCCGAGCGCAGCATCGCCATCGCGCTGGCCGATGCGCGCGGCGGCAGCGAGCAGCAGCGCGCGCAGATGCGCGAGGCGACGCGCGAAGGTGTCGGCAAGGTTTTACGGCAGGCGATCAGCGGGCTGCCGAAGGCGAAATCGGAGGTGATGGCGGCGTTGCTGCTGCACTTGCTCAAGGCGGTGCCGCTGGCGCTGCGGGAAAAGCCGGCGGCGCGCTCGATGCAACTGGCGGAAATACGCGAACTGGCGCGCCTGTATCTGGCGGCGGCGAAAAAATCGCTGAAGACGTGAAGCTAGGCGGGCCGCGCGCGGCGGCCCGCCGTGGGTCTGTTAGTTACCCAACAGCATGTTGGCGATGATGCCGGTGGCGACAGCGACCAGCACATAATCGCCGCCGACCTGCACCCAGTGCTGGCCGCGCGGTGGCGCGCTCAGATGATGGCCGCGCCAGTCGTCGACCACGTACTGGTTGCCGCGATATTCGGGCGCGATGCGCTGGCCGCGCATCATGTCGTGGCGCGGGCCGGCACCGCGCGGGCCGTCGTGGTGGACTTCGGCCGGATGGTAGTCATTGCGGTCGTTGCGGCGTTCGCCGTGGTCGTCCTGGCGGTGCTCGGCCTGCGCGTGGTTGTCGCGGTCATCGCGGTGATCGTCATGGTTTTGCGCGAAGGCGGCGGCGCTGCCGGCCAGCATGCAGACAGTAGCCAGTGCGGAAATTAAGGTCTTGTTTTTCATATCAACTCCTGAGGTGTAAAGCGTCCGGCTTCGGGCGCGGATGTGCGCGGGAAGCGCGGCATAAATATCGGCTAGGGCTAACAGTGTGGTGGAACACCGCTGCCACTGTACCTTTATACGCCGGCGTCGTCACGCCATCTGTGCGCTAGCAGACACAACGTTTATTCAGCCAGCAGCTTCTCGATATCGGCCACCAGCTCCTCCGGCTTGGTGGCCGGCGCGTAACGCTGGTAGACGGTGCCGTTTTTGCGGATCAGGAATTTGGTGAAGTTCCACTTGATCGCCTCGGTGCCAAGGATGCCCGGCGCGTCCTTCTTGAGCTGCTTGAACAGCGGGTGCGCGTTGGCGCCGTTGACGTCGATCTTGGCGAACAACGGGAAACTGACGCCGAAGTTCTTTTCGCAGAAGGCGCCGATTTCCTCGGCCTGTCCCGGCTCCTGGCCGCCGAACTGGTTGCAGGGGAAGCCGAGCACCACCGCGCCCTTGTCCTTGAACTGTTCGTAGACCGCTTCGAGTCCCTTGTACTGCGGCGTGAAGCCGCACTTGCTGGCGGTGTTGACGATCAAAACAACCTGGCCCTTGTACTGGTCCAGGTTGACCGGTGTGCCGGCCAGGCTGTCGGCGCTGAAGTCGTAGATGGTGCTCATAGTGTTCCCATATTAGATTAGTCCCAGATGTTCGGTGCCGGCCGACAGGTCGCGGTTCTTGGCGGCCTTGCCTTCCAGCTTGATGGCCAGCCGCAGGTCGTTGACCGAATCGGCGTTGCGCAGCGCGTCTTCGTAGCTGATCTTGTCCGCCTCGTGCAGGTCGAACAGCGACTGGTCGAAGGTCTGCATGCCCAGCTCGCGCGATTTCTTCATCAGCTCCTTGATCTCGTGGACCTCGCCCTTGAAGATCAGGTCCGAGATCAGCGGGGAGTTCAGCATGATCTCGATGGCGACGGCGCGGCCCTTGCTCTCCTTGAGCGGTATCAGGCGCTGCGACACCATGCCGCGCAGGTTCAGCGACAAATCCATCAGCAGCTGCTGGCGGCGCTCCTCGGGGAAGAAGTTGATGATGCGGTCGAGCGCCTGGTTGGCGCTGTTGGCGTGCAGCGTGGCCAGGCACAGGTGGCCCGTCTCGGCGAAGGAGATGGCGTGGTCCATGGTCTGGCGGTCGCGGATCTCGCCGATCTGGATCACGTCGGGCGCCTGGCGCAGCGTGTTTTTCAGCGCCACTTCCCAGTCGTCGGTGTCGACGCCCACTTCGCGCTGGGTGATGATGCAGTTGCGGTGCGGGTGGACGTATTCGACCGGGTCCTCGATGGTGATGATATGGCCGTAGCTGTTCTCGTTGCGGTAGCCGACCATCGCCGCCAGCGTCGTCGACTTGCCGGAGCCGGTGGCGCCGACCATGATCACCAGGCCGCGCTTGGACATCACGATGTCCTTCAACACCTCGGGCAGGCCGAGGTCCTCCAGTTTCGGGATCTCGCTGGTGATGGTGCGCAGGACCATGCCGACGGAGCTCATTTGCACGAAGGCCGAGACGCGGAAGCGTCCCAGGTCGCCGGGGCTGATGGCGAAGTTGGCCTCCTTGGTCAGCTCGAACGAGGCGGTCTGCTTGTCGTTCATGATCGAGCGCGCCAGGTCGGTGGTGTGGGCCGCCGTCAGCACCTGGGTGGAGACCGGCGTCATTTTGCCGTCGATCTTGATGGCCGGCGGGAAGCCGGCCGTGATGAACAGGTCCGAGCCTTTTTTGCTGACCATCAGGCGCAGCAGGTCGAACATGAATTTTGAAGCCTGGTCGCGTTCCATGGCGTGTCCTTATGTCGGGATTAGCCGGGGAAATTGTCGGGGGTTTTGGCGGCCGAGCGGGCGGCGGCGGCCGAAATGACGTTGCGGCGCACCAGGTCCGACAGCGTCTGGTCCAGCGTCTGCATGCCGACGTTGCTGCCGGTCTGGATGGCCGAATACATCTGCGCGATCTTGGCTTCGCGGATCAGGTTGCGGATGGCCGGCGTGGCCACCATGATTTCGTGCGCGGCGACGCGGCCGGAGCCGTCCTTGGTCTTCAGCAGCGTCTGCGAAATGACCGCCTGCAGCGACTCGGACAACATGGCGCGCACCATCTCCTTTTCATCGGCCGGGAAGACGTCGACGATACGGTCGATGGTCTTGGCGGCGGAGGAGGTGTGCAAGGTGCCGAACACCAGGTGGCCGGTTTCGGCGGCCGACAGCGCCAGGCGGATGGTTTCCAGATCGCGCAATTCGCCGACCAGGATCACGTCCGGATCTTCCCGCAGCGCCGAGCGCAGCGCGTTGTTGAACGACAGCGTGTGCGGTCCCACCTCGCGCTGGTTGATCAGGCACTTTTTGGAATCGTGGACGAATTCGATCGGGTCTTCGATGGTCAGGATGTGGCCATATTCGGTTTCGTTGACGTGGTTGACCATCGCCGCCAGCGTGGTCGATTTGCCGGAGCCGGTCGGGCCGGTGACGAGCACCAGGCCGCGCGGCTTCAAGGCCAGGTCGGCGAAGATCTTCGGGCAGTTCAGCTCTTCGAGACTCATGATCTTCGACGGGATGGTGCGCAGCACGGCGGCCGCGCCGCGTTCCTGGTTGTAGGCGTTGACGCGGAAGCGCGCCAGGCCCGGTATGGCGAACGAGAAGTCGACTTCGAGCATTTCTTCGTAGGCCTTGCGCTGGCCGTCGTTCATGATGTCATAAATCATGCCGTGGACGTCCTTGTGCTCCAGCGGCGGCAGGTTGATGCGCCGCACGTCGCCGTGCACGCGTATCATCGGCGGCAGGCCGGCCGACAGGTGCAAGTCCGATGCCTTGTTCTTGACCGAGAATGCGAGTAGTTCTGAGATGTCCATTTATAATCCCTGTGCCTGAATGAGAGGGCGCCGCCTCCGGGTCTACGCACCGGCACAGCTTTAACCATTACCCCGCTCGATGATTATGTCCACAATAGACCAGAACTTGCAAGCTATCGCCGCCACAATTGTCGCCGCCGCCGCCGAAGCGCGGCGCGCGCCCGACGCCGTGCGGCTGCTGGCCGTGTCCAAGACCTTCGGCCCCGAAGCGGTGCTGGAGGCGATGCGCGCCGGCCAGCGTGCCTTCGGCGAGAATTATCTGCAGGAGGCGCTCGACAAGATCGCCGCCGTCGCCGCCGCCGCGGACCCGGTGGACACGCCGGTCGAATGGCATTTCATCGGCCCGATCCAGAGTAACAAGACGCGGCCCATCGCCGAGCATTTCGACTGGGTCCACACGGTGGAGCGCCAGAAGATCGCCCAGCGCCTGTCGGAGCAGCGCCCGGCCGGCATGGCGCCGTTGAATATCTGCCTGCAAGTGAACATCAGCGGTGAGGCCAGCAAGAGCGGCGTGGCGCCGGCCGACCTGGCGGCGCTGGCGCACGCGGTGGCCGGGCTGCCCAAGCTGAAGCTGCGCGGCCTGATGGCGATACCGGAACCGGCCGAAGAGTACGAGCAGCAGCGCGCGCCGTTCGCGCAGCTGCGTGGCTTATACGATCAGCTGCGCGCCGACGGCCTGGCGCTCGACACGCTGTCGATGGGCATGTCGGCCGACCTGCGCGCGGCGGTGGTCGAGGGCGCGACGATAGTCCGCGTCGGCAGCGCCATTTTCGGATCACGCAGTTATGCCAAATGATTACACCAAATGAGATCAACGCAATGAGCGAATTGAAGATAGCCTTTATCGGCGGCGGCAATATGGCCACCGCCTTGATCGCCGGCCTGGCCGGCAAGTTGACGGCCGGCGCCAACATCCACGTCATCGAT